>CZKD01000107.1_pt2 | contig 114379 bp, 100 predicted proteins | sample 1122401 | NCBI WGS metagenome assembly CZKD01 (sample SAMEA3539301, study PRJEB10725) | soil metagenome | biome: tundra; feature: field; material: soil | place: USA | collected 2010-05 | depth 0.15 m
CGGCGTTAATGCGGCTTGTGCGACTGGCACGGGCAGCTCGTCGCCGCGGAAGAATTTGGCTTTGTCTTTCGATCCTTCCTTCGCGTCGGCTGCTTTCATCTCCGGCATGGCTTCGTAGGGTTTGGAGTAGTCGTTGGCGGCGTTCCAGAACAAGAATCCGATGCCGCCTTTATCCTTGGCGGTCTCGACTTGCACCTTTATATATTCGGGCGAGTAGGTCTTGGTGCGCCAGTGGAAGGCTTGCAGCCAGGGGCGGATGACCACGCCACTGCCTTTGGTGATGAGTTCGAAGCGGTCCATGGACTCGCCGATGAAGTGGGCGGGCTCGTCGCCGGGGTGGGCGATGTTGTCCATGCCGAAGAAGTGCGAGGGGTAGATCATGGGGCTGAGGACGTCGCAGTAGTGGGCCATGCCGACGATGTCCTGTCCGGTATGGGCGAGGTCGACGGGGCGCTGCCAGGCCATCACGCCGAAGACGTCGAGGGAGAACAGGACGCCGGTGGGATGGAGCTCGGCGTAGGCCTTCTTCAGGAATGCGGTGATGACGTCGGAGCGTTGGGGGCCGCGGGGGGCGGGGGCGGGCTTGGCGGCGACGGGGCACGGTCCTTTTTGGACCTGAGGTGCGTCGGTGGGCTCAGTTGCGCCCTTCTTCTTGTGGTGCTTCGGAACTGGGATCGCGCAGGTGGAGTCGGTGCTCACGGCTGCCTGGGTCTCCGGCTGAGCGGGTTCTGGTTGCTGGCCGTTCTGGTAGACGAACTGGGCGTCTTTCTGGTCGCCTTCGGCGGGGAAGCGGACGTAGTCGAACTGGATTTCGTCGGCGCCTAATTGGGCTACGTATTTGGCCAGAGCAATGTTATAGTCCTGCACCTTGGGCTGGGAGGGATCGGTCCAGACGAGTTTGCCGTTCTCGCGCCAAGCTTGCTTGTTCTGGCGGGACTGGACGGCGAGTTCGGGATGCGCGACCACCAGGCGCTCGTCGCGGAAGATGGCGATGCGGGCGATGGCGTGCATGTTCTGCTGGTGCAAGAAGCGCACAAGTTTCGCGACGTCGTGGATGTAGACTTTGTGCTCGCCGAGCAGCGTGTGCTCGAAGGGGATGGTGACGCTGCCGTCGGAGTCTTTGATATCGAAGACCACGGCGTTGCCGCCGACTTCACGCCAATGCTTGATGATGCGGAGTCCGTGATCGCTGCCGGCCATGATGCCGGTGAGGTAGATGGCGCGGACTTCGAAATCCTTGGGAACCGCGATGGTCTTCTCGGTGACGGGCGCGGCGAGGATCCCGGGGATGATGATGTTCTCGTTGGCTTTGAGGATGTTGCTGGCGTCGGACTTGTGGTTCACGGCGCGGATGGCGTCGGCCAGTTCGGAAGACGTGAGGTAGCTGGTCTTGCCGAGGTAGTGGCGGGCGATGGTGGGGATGGCTTCTCCGCGCTTGGCGGTGTAGATTTCGGTGCCGGGAGCGGCGATGGGTTTGGGCTCGGGGAGCGGCTTGGCGTCGGGAACCGTGGCTTTGGCGTTGTGTAGCTGCGAGGCCTGCGCGGGCTTAGCTGTTTGGGCTTCCGCCGTGAAGCTGGAAGAGTGCGAGCCGATCAACCATGCGGCGGCGGCCAAAGTGAGACAGGAAAGTGCAGTGATGATACGAACAGACGAAAGGCGCAAAGTTCCTCCGCGAAAACCTACCTGGATTTGATGGTAGCGGCAGCGGGAGGGTGCGGGCTAGTTACGTGTGGAGTAACACGGTTGGCGGAAGGGCGGTTGTCAGTACTCGGTACTCAGTACCCGGTACTCAGCGTTCGGTTGCCCTGGGAAGGTCTGCTCGGGGGCGCTCGGCTTCGCCTTCGCCTTCGCTTGGACGACCGAGGCGGCCGTCGCCACACGAGTCGAGGTGCTGCACTTGGTTACTGGTAAAGGTTCCTTCCTTAGATGGTGCAAAGTATTTCTCTTTGGGGATTTGGGGTTCGTGAATAAGCGGTGGGGAATTGGGATTAGGAGGCTCTAAGCCTTGGTGGATGTGGGGGTTGGCGATTGTTCGGAGCGTGCGCGAGGCGTGGCCAGCGGGTTGCTTATTTCCTAGGCAACCGGATGCGGCAGGATTCGGGAAGCGGGGGGAAGTGAGTAGGGCGCTTCCAGGATGTAGGCAAGGGATACGGAGATAAGCCTACAAAGTCCGGAGATAAATAGAGAAAGGCCGAAGAAAACGGCCTCACGAAAGGGAAAAAGTCCGGGAGCCCCGGGCAACGATCCAATGAGAACGATCCTATGAGAACAAACCTGGCAACCGTGCTAGATCCGAACCGTCGCAGCAACGATGCTGGAGAGTTTGATGGCGCCCTGCGCCGCCGCATTGTAGGGCAGGACGCTGCTGTCGAAAAGGTCGTCGAAATCTATCAGATGTTTCTGGCTGGGCTGAACGCGCCGGGACGTCCGGTGGGGAACCTGCTGTTTCTGGGGCCCACGGGATCGGGCAAGACGCGGGTGGTCGAAGCCATGGCCGAGGCGCTGTTTGGGGACGCGCGGGCGTGCATCAAGATCGATTGCGCGGAGTTCCAGCATTCGCACGAAATTGCGAAGCTGATTGGCTCGCCTCCGGGATACTTGGGACACCGGGAGACGCATCCGCTGCTGACGCAGGAAGCATTGAACCAGTGGTTTACGGAGAAGTTGAAGCTCTCGATTCTGCTGTTTGACGAAATCGAGAAGGCGTCGGATTCGCTGTGGCAGTTGCTGCTGGGGATTCTGGACAAGGCGACTTTGACCTTGGGCGACAACCGGCGCGTGGATCTGTCGCAGTGCATCATCATTATGACCTCGAACCTGGGCGCGTCGGAGATGACGAGCCTGGTGGACGGCGGATTTGGATTTGCGCCGAAAGCGGTCGAGGTGGATGAGTCGTTCGATGACAAGATTCAGCGGACGGCGGTGGAAGCGGCGCGGCGCAAGTTTTCGCCGGAGTTCATGAACCGCATCGACAAGACGGTGGTGTTCAAGACTCTGCGCGATGCACATCTGTCGCAGATTCTGGACATCGAACTCGGAATGGTGCAGCAGCGCGTGCTGATGGCTGCGGGCACGAACCAGTTTGTATTCAACTGCACGACGGCGGTGAAAGAGTATTTGCTGAAGGAAGGCACGGATCCGCGGTACGGAGCGCGGCATTTGAAGCGCGCGATCGAGCGGAACCTGGTTTTTCCGCTGGCGAATCTGGTGGCGACGGGGCAGGTGAAGCTGGGAGACTTCGTCCGCGTGGACATGGCTTCGGAGAACAAGATGATCTTCGTGAAGGAAGCCGAGAACACGATGGCGCCGGTGCTGTTGGAACGCTACGGAGCCGTGGCCGCGAATCAGACCGCTGCGAGGGCAGCCCGGACTGCGGTGAACAATCGCCGCGGGGACTTCGGGACCAGCCCGTCGGTGGCGGAGAGTAAGTAGAGCTTTGAGCTGCGAGTTTTTTTGACCTCTCGCTTGACCGCATCTCGCGAGACGTTCTCACTCGATGGCGCCGGAACCCTTCCGGCGCCTTTTTTGTTGGGCTTCAAAGCGATACACGTGAAGGGGCGGGAGCGGTGACATTGCTTTTTTTCGGGGAACGATAATCCAGTTATGTGAGTTATTCGTGGAGGACGACGCTGAGAAGGGAGCTGTGCACTTGCAGTCCACTGTTCAGTCCGCCGTTGTAATGGATGAATCCGAGTTTGCGGAATTTGTTCATGAAGAAATTGACGCGGGAGCGGGTGGTGCCAACCATTTCCGCCAGAGTTTCCTGACTCACGTTGGGGACGATGGTCTCGGGGGAATCTTCTTTTCCGAAGCGGGCCAGGATCAGCAGGGCGCGAGCCAGGCGTTTTTCGCTGGAATTGAATAACTGATCGACTAAGTCGGCTTGTGTACGGTTGTGGCGTGCGATGACGTAGGCCACAAACAGGTCCGACAATTCGTGTTCTTCATGGAGCGCCTTTAGCATTTGTTTCTTTTCGATGGATAGGATGAAAGAGTCAGCAATTGCCGTGGCGGAAGCCAAGCGGATGGGCTGATCGGAAGCGAGGCATCCCTCGCCGAGGAAGTCGCCGGGGCCAAGCAGAGCGAGCGTCGCTTCCTTACCTTGCTTGGAAAGGACGCTGAGCTGCACTGTGCCCTTTTGAATGTAGAAGACCGTGTCGGCGCGCTGTCCCTGAGAGAAGACGGCTTGTTTCGGTTTGTAGTGACAGACGGTCTTGCCGATGCCGACGCTGTTCAAGAAGGCCTGGGGATCGAACGCCCTGGCTGGTTTCAGGACGCGGCGCTTAGAGGGAAATTCCCGACGCGATGGCATGAAAACTCCTGAGTCCGATGCATCGGTGCTTCTGTTTCCTTTATTCTGCCACAGTACGGTACCGCACATCCACTGTATTAGCGAGTGAGTAAACAGAGTTACCTGCCAACCATAAGGTCGACCGGAAGCCGGCCGTATTTTCCAGCTGTGCCTTTTTGAACAGACAAGTCGATGGCGATAAGGTTCACTAATAGTCAGAGTGTGGGTCATCTAGGTTGGGGTTCCGTTTGAAGGGTAGTTCTGCCAGCTCAATTGGCTATATCGCACCCATAGGCGGGACTGTCCACTGATTGGGAGGTTCCCATGAGTCGAATGTATCGGGGACCACAGAAGATACTCCTCTGCGTCGACGACAGCCGGGCGATTTTGGATTACGAGCGACAGTTGTTCGAAGAGTCAGGATACATCGTGGTCACGGTGGAGTCCGCGCGCCGGGGGCTGAGACTGGCGACGTCATTCGCCTTCGACGTTGTGCTTCTCGATTACCACATGCCGGAAATGAATGGGCACGACCTGGCGTCTGAAATCAGGCGTCTTCGACCGGACACGTGCGTGGTGATGGTTTCGGGCAGCGAGATTCCTGAAGAGACCAGCCGGCTGGTGGATGCAGTGGTCCCCAAGGACGAAGCTCACCGGCGATTATTGCCGACCGTCGACCGGCTGTGTGGGTTGTTGCCGACTTAGCCCAGAGAGATGTACGCTGCCCTCCCCCCCGTCGTCGAGCGGCCCTGCTTCGTGCACTGGCGCGCAGGGCCGCTCGTGCTTCTGACACAGCGCTTTGGCGGTCTTAGCTCGGCGAACTTAGTTCGACGATCTTAGCTCGACGATCTTAAGTTCGCCGAACTTAGTTCGACGATCTTAGTTCGGCAATCTTAGCCAGCGATCTTTCGCCTTGCGATCTTACTTCGCGCGATAGACCGTTTTTCCTGCCACCATGGTCCACAATACTTTTGTGTCGCGCATTTGCTCCGGCGAAATAGTCAAGACGTCGCGATCGAGTAGGACTAAGTCGGCGCGCTTGCCGGGGGCGATGGATCCGATGGAATCGAGATTCATGGCGCGGGCGGAGTTGCGGGTGTAGGCGTAGAACATGGCTTCGCGGGGCATGTCCTGCGAGGGGTCAAGAACGCCTTCGGAGCCTTTTCGGGTTTCTGCCTGATAGATCGCGCGGAAGACGTTAGCGGTGGAGACGGGCCAATCGCTGGCGCCGGAGATGATGCCGCCGTTGTCGAGGATGGAGCGCGCGGGATACTGCCACTGGTAAACGTCGGGATCGAGGTAGGGCTTCACGATTTCGATGGTGTCGTTACTGGCCTCGGCCCAGAAGAGCTGCAGCGCGCTGATCACTCCGAGTTCGCGGAAGCGGGGAAAATCTTCAGGCTGGACGAACTGTTCGTGGGTGAGAGTGTGGGGCAGGGCGGAATTGCCATTAGCCTGGCGCGCGGCGGCAATGCCATTGAGCGCGGCGCGGACGGCGCCATCGCCGAGGGCGTGGACGTGGATGATGAGTCCCTGCTTGTCGGCTGCGATGCAGAGTTCGGCAAATTTGGCGGGATCAAAAAGAAGATCGCCGTTACGGCCGGTGTTTTTGTAGGGCTTGCTGAGGTTCGCGGTTTGGGAGGGGAATTCGACCACGCCGTCGGCGAAGACCTTGATGCCGGTGATATGCAGGTTGGGAATGTTCTTGTAGAGTTCGCGGGTCTTCTGGACGGCAGCGAGTTCGGCCGCAGGATCTTTGGCGAGGACTTGCGGGAAGGCGTCGACTTCGGATGTGAGTTCGCCGTGGTCGGCGAGCATTTTGTAGGCCTGCAAGACATCTTCTCTGGCCAGGGGATCGAGCCAAGCGGTGATGCCGAGGCTGTAGTTGTATTCGAGAGCGGCGCGGGCGGCGGCGAGCAACTGGGCGGGAGTGGAGCGGGGGAGCAAGGGTTCGATCTTGTCGGTGCCGGCGTCGACGAGGAAGCCGTTGGGCTGGCCGTCTTTATTGATGCCGTAGTAGCTGCGCTCGCCGGGGGAAAGCTTGTTGAGGAAATCGGCGGTGACGCCGGCGCGTTGCAAGAGCGTGCGATTGGCCCAGGCGGTGTGGCCGTCCATGCCGCGGAGGAGAACGCTCTGATGCGCGTAGGCGCCGGAACTGAAGTCGGCGTTGAGGACATCGGGGTGCGACCAGAAGGCGAGCGGGAGGCCAAGGATTTCGAGGATGTCGCCGCGCATCCCTTTGCCGGATTTTTTCGCGGCTGCGGCAAAGGGAGGGAGTTCGTCGAGGGTGGTAACTTTCTCGCTGGCATCGGCCGCGATCAGGCCGAGGCCGCCGTCGATCGAGTGACTGTGGGAATCGATGAAGCCGGGGAAGAGAGTCTTGCCTTCGAGATCGATGCGCTCGGCGTTGGGCGAGACGGACTTCGCGACTTCCGGGAGGTTGCCGACGGCGAGGATCTTGTCCCCGCGAATGGCAACTGCTGCGGCATAGGGATTCTGCGGATCGGCGGTGAAGATTTTGGCGTGGAAGAGGATGCGGTCGGCGGCATTGTCCTGAGCGTGCAGCAGAGAGGTGGAGAGAAAGAGTGCTGCCGCGAACAGGAGAAGTGTGAAGTGTCCCGATGTGCGTCTCAAGGTTCGTCCCAATCGATCACCCTTTCTGAAGGCGAGCGTAGCTCGAAGCAAAACGGAAAACATACTATACACAAGTTGGCGGGAGCGGCCTGGGGGCGTGGCTTCGGTTGGGAGGCTACAGAATGTCGATTGCGCTCGGCGTGACAGTTCTCGGGGGGAGCGCGCGAGTGGCAGTAGGGATGCTTCGACTGCGCGGCGAGGATCGCTGTGCTCTCCTCGCCGCTTCGCTCAGCATGACAGAGGTGAGTTGTGCTTAGCATCGGTCGCCAGCATGACAGAGGGAGATCCTGACGATGGCAGCGTGCGGTTCAGGCTTCTGGAGGAGCACGCCGCATTAAGCGTGGGAGGAGGATCAGAACCAATCCGTAGAAGAGAAGTGAGACGACGAGGGACGCGGCGTTGCCGAAACGCAAGTCTTCGAACAGGAGCTTGAGAGTGCCGAAGGCAACGGCGGCGTAGGCTACCCAGCCGAGTTCGAGGTGCTTCCAGCGGGAGCCCAGGAATCCGAGGGAGAGAGCCAGGGCGCAATTCACGATGGTGCGAACGACGGAGAGGCGCGAGGGGGTCAACTCGAAACGGGTGGCGGCGATCCACACGATGCCGACTATGGCAAGAGCGGCGGTTGCGAAGCCGACGAGCGCGGCCGGAAGCACCCAGAGCCAGCGGCGACTGGGGTGATCCGGCAATGCTGGGGCGGCTTGCGTTTTCTTGGATCCGAAGGCGTAGCAAAGCGCGGCTGAGGTTGCCAGGATCCACACACCTGCATCGGGGACGGCGGGCACGGTTCCGGCAAGAGCGCTGGCAATCCAACTGAGAAGCGACGACGCCAGGGCTGCGGCGGCGAGATAGAACGAGGCGTGCATACCGAGGCTAAGTTTCCCAGTGCGCGCGTAGAGGAAAGCTGTCGCCACTGCGGCCAAGGACAAGAAAGGCACGCGCAGAGTTGGGGAGAGGAGCAAGTAGCTTCCTGCCAGAAGAAGGGCCGCGGCGTAGGTGGCGGAGACGCAGCGATTGCGGGCAAAGGTTTCTCCGGTGAATCTGGAGAGCGCTCCCCAATAACAGACAGCTGCCAGCAACAGGGCAAGGGCGCCGAGAGCGGGCGCGGCGGAGGACTGAGTGGCGCGCATCACGCCGAAGAATGCGAGCGTGAAGGCGATGATGCCTTGTCCGATTTCAAAGGCGGTGATCTGGCGGCGCCGGGCGAAGGTGCGAATGGCGACGCTTCCGCCGTAGATCGCGAGCAAGCTTAAGCAGAGCAAGGTGAGCGTGGAGGCGCTCGAGGCGTGATATCCCTCAGGGACGCCGTCGGAAGAGGCGAGGATGTAGACGACGAGCCAAACCGCAAAATCGGCAGCGATCGCTGGGATGGGTCGTAGGGTGAGGCGGTGGTCGAGAACGGCCGCAAGCTCTGTGACCAACGCTATAGCTAGCAGAGCGGCGGTGAGGGGTACTAATTCGCGCGTGGCAATGATCAGCGCCAGAGCCGTGGTTACCGCTGAGAGGGTTGCGATCCACGGAATCAGTTGCAGGTTGCGCTGCCATGACAGGGCGAGTGCCAGCACGACGAAAGCGACGAGCACGAACGCGGTGAACGCGGGCGCGAGGACTTGGAAGCGGACGGTGGATTCCCATAGAAGCGGGGAAAGAATCAGCGCGGACGTGACGCCGTAGGTGATGCTGGCGAAGCGGTTGGCCGCGTGAGTACGGACGGCCCAGACCATCCAAAGGCCCGCGTAGATGATCGCGAGGATGAGGATGGGAGATTTTGGGATGGATCCGGATTCGGCGAGGGCACGGAGCAGGTAGGCTCCGGCGATTCCCAAGACCGCTTTGCCGAGAACGGGGACGGCGCCGCCGGGGACTTCTGCCGGGGGGAATCCGCGCCAGGTGGCGGGAGGGCGCGGGCGCTGCAGAGTGTAGTCGACCGGGGGAGAGGATTTTTCCGGTTGGGCTTCGAGCGCGGAAACGCGGCGCTCCAGTTCCCGGACTCGTTCATTCAGGCGTTCCAGATCCGATGCGACGATCTCGACTACTTGCGCCATACAGTGCTCCGAGTCTGCCCCGGAGGACGGGGCTAGCTGGTTTCGTGCGCCGGAGTTGCGCCAGAGGCGGGAACAGAGCCCGCGTCCGGCCAGGGCGGTAGGAGTTTTACCAGGACCAAGAGAAAGATGAAGGGAAGTATGAGGAGCGCGATCGCAGTCAGCAGACCTTCGCGAGTGGCAAAGGCCATTTTATAAGTGGTGTAGCCGAGAAAACTCTTGGAAAAAAGCTGGCCGCCGATGACGACGTTCCAGCGCATAGCGAAGATGCCGATGACAGTGAGGGATCCGGCGAGCGCGTAGATGCGTTTGCGGATCGGGTCAGTCAGCTTCAGAACCTGCGTGATTCCCAGCAGCGTGATGGGAGTGACCGTTCCGAGAAGGATTTGGATGATGACCTGCGAGGTCCACAGGCGCGTGTGCACCATGAAGTCGAGACTGCGGAAGGATTCGTCGGCCTCGTAGATGCGCTGGAGGAGGTCGAGCATCTCGAGGCTGAAATCGATGATGAAAATATAAAAGAGATATTGCGCGATCTTGTCGAGGCAGCGAATGTCGATGGTGCGGCCGCGCAGACGCGTGGAGGCCATGTAGATCAGCATGACGGCGGCGATGCCGGAGACCATGGCCGAGAAGATGAAGACGATGGGCATGAGCGGCGAGGACCACCACGGGTTGGCCTTGATGGATCCGAAGATGAAGCCGACGTATCCGTGAAGCAGGAACGCGGAGGGGATGCCGATGACGGTGATGAAATAGCCGAGTCGTTCGTCGATGCGGAGCGAACGTTCGCTGAGATTGGTGGAGCCGAGGGTGAGCAAGCGGTAGATCAGGCGCAGGAAGCCCGTCGAGGTCTGGGATTTCAGGACGATGTCGCGGCGGTAGTCGAGCCAGATTTCCAACAGCAGCACGGCCATGAGGTACCAGAGGTAGACGAATCCGAACATGGCCATGGCGGAGGAGCGGTGCGGGGTTAGGTACATTTCGAGGGAGCGCTCCGGATGTCCGAGATGCAGTTGCAGGGGGAGCGGGGCGACGAGGAGGAACGCTAGCGCGGTGAGTAGGGCCAGGCGGTAGGTGGGCTTGACGGCTTCGACGCGGAAGACGCGCTCGAGCGATGCGAGAATGAAGGCGCCGGCGACGAGTCCCGTGATGAAGGGATAGAGAACGATGAGGATGCTCCACTGGAGTTCGACCTCGTTCGGATACATGAAGCCTTCGACGGGAATTTGCACGTGTCTCCTTCTTACTGTCTTACTGCGAGCCTTTTTCTCGGACTAATCGAAATCTGTTCGCAGCTCTTATTTCGTTCCTACCAGTTTGCGTCAGAACTTCAGGCGTCCCTCCGGGACGCTTCATGTTTTGCCACTCACCCCGGCGCTGGAAGCGCCGGGCTACTATCAGACGCCCCTCCGGGGCGTGACTTAACTTATCGAACGGATCCGTCCATGCCGTTGTAGAAAACTTTTGCTCCTGTGGCCATGTGGGGCTTTAACACCTGCACCGTATGCGTTCTTAAGAATTCGTGAATCGGGTCTTTGGGATTCTTCAGGTCGGCGAGCTGGCGGGCGCCGGTGGGGCAGACCTCGCAGCAGGCGGTGGTTAATCCCTTGGTGATGCGGTGATAGCAGAGAGAACATTTTTCTGCTGTGTTGGTTTTGGGATTGATGAAACGGCAACCGTAGGGGCAGGCCTGCACGCAATAGCGGCAGCCTAGGCAATAGCTCTTGTCGACGAGCACGACGCCATCGGGCGTGACGAAGGTTGCGCCGACGGGACAGACCTGGGTGCAGGGAGACTCGGCACAGTGGTTACACAGTTTGGGGACGAAGAAATTCTTGCCGCCCACATCGTGATTGGGCGGGAAACCCTGCTCGCCGCCGTTCGGGGATTCGACCTCGGGCTTTTCAATCTTCCAGTCGGCGACGTGGTAGCGCTCGATCCAGGTGCGGTAATAGCCTTCGGGGACGTCGTTCTCTTCGGCACAGGCGCGGACACAACTGCCGCAGCCGATGCACTTGGGGATGTCGATGAGCATGCCCCACCAGTGGTCGGTCATTTGGTAGTTGGGGGAAGCTTCGGGCGTCCCGGCTTGAACGTATTGCCAGGCGACAGCGGCAGCGGGTAAGAGCATGAGCAGGCGACGGCGGGTGATGTCCATTATTTCTTCCTCTCCGTCGCGGGTGGCGTGTCTTCAATTTTGGGGCGGTGAGGTTGGTGGCAGGTGTCGCAGGCGAGGCCTCCGGAGTGATCCGCGGTGGCAACCTGGGGGAAGGCTTTGGGCTTGGCGCTATTGGCCTCGTGGCAGCGCGCACAGACCACGGCGGTGTCGAGTTTGGCGGGCTTCACGGAGGCGGGATCGTCGGCGTGCTTGGCTTGGGCTCCGTGGCAGGCTTCACAGGGGACGACGACATGCTTGCCCTGCTTTTTCTGATCGACCACGTCGGTATGGCAGGCCTCGCAGACATCGTGGCCGGCGAAGGCTGCTGGCCGGGCCGCGATCTCCGCGATGGCGGCGCCGCGATAGTGTCCGTACTGGCCAAAACTGTGGGGGACGACGAGGGCGCGCAGGCTGACGAAGGCAACTAAGGCGACGGCCATGACGACCGCGAGCCGGACGAGGTGTTCGATGTCCTTGAACAAGTTGATCTTTCTGCGCCGGACTCCGGGCGCTAGTTGCGCACAAAATTGCGCAATGCTCTTGAATAGCTGGGATTCGGTGGGGGAACGATGATTAGCGTCACACGGGCCTGTGATGGAGGTCACTGGGAAGACCCCGCCGGGATGGGCGATCCTCGTTGTCGTGCATGTAAGCCTAAGCATCGAATGGACTAAAATCACACCACCATGCGGACCGAGACGCTAGCGGCGGGCCTGTTGCTTACGGCTGTAATGGGCGTCGGAGTTTCCGCGCAGACGAAGAGTAGTCCCGAGAAGGGCAGTGAGGCGTGCGCGTCGTGTCACGCGGAAATCTACAAGTCTTATCAGAAGACCGTGATGGCGAGGGCGAGCGGAGTGGCCATGGACGGGCTGATTACGGGAGAGTTCACCCATAAGACGTCCGGCGTGCACTACAAGGTGTACGCACAGGACGGGCATGCGTGGATGAGTTACGAGCGCCCCAAGGAGAGCGGATTTCGGGGCCAGCGCGAGCTGCTGTATTACATCGGGTCGGGAGTGAAGGGGCGGACGTATCTGTTTTCAGTCGACGGATTTTTGTTTGAGGCTCCCATCAATTGGTACTCGCAGGAGGGGCAATGGAATATGGCGCCGGCGTATACGGAGGCGCGGCATAGTCCGATGAATCTTCCGGCGGTGGTGGATTGCGTGAATTGCCACGCCAGCGGATTGCAGGAGCCGATCGCGGGTACGGAGAGCGAGTATTCCGGGCGACCGTTTCTGTACGGCGGGATTACATGCGAGCGGTGTCATGGAGGGGGCGATGGACATGTGAATCCGACGAAGCTGTCACCGGACCGGCGCGACGCGATCTGCATGGAGTGTCACTTCGAGGGAACGGTGGCGCAACGGCAGCCGGGGAAGCAGGTGGAGCAGTTTCAGCCGGGGGAGCGGCTGTCGGATTACCTCCATTATTTTCTGCTCTCGGGAAATGATCCGCAGAAGCCGGAGGCGCTGAGTCAGTTTGAGGCGCTGTCGTTGAGCGAGTGCAAGCGGAAGTCGGGGGACAAGATGTGGTGTGGGAGTTGCCATGATCCGCATACGGAGCCAGCGCCGGCGGAGAAGGCGGCATACTACCGCGGCAAGTGCGTGGCCTGCCATGGCGAAGCGTTTGCGGCGAAGCATCATGCGGACAAGCCGGGTTGCACGTCGTGCCACATGCCAGGGTTGCCGAGCAAGGATGTGGCGCATACGGAAGGAACGGACCACCGCATTCGGAGGTATCCCAACGCGGAACCTCTGCCGCAACTGGAAGTGCGAGGGACGCCGGGGGCTCCGCTGGTGTCGTTTCCGGAGAGGGATGCGGCGCTGGCAACCACGCGGGATTTTGCGCTGGCATGGGAGGCGCTGACGCTGCGCGGGGTGGACGGAGCTCCGCAGAAAGCGAAGCAATATTTGGAGAAGGCGTTGAAGGAGCGGCCGGAGGATCCGGAGGTGCTGGGGGCTTTGGGTTTCGAGGAGCAGAAGAAGGGGCACGATCAAGAGGCGCGGGAGTTTTATGAACGAGCGTTGAAGATCGATCCGTTGCTGAATGACGCGGCTACGAATTTGGGGATCCTGGAGGCGAAGGCGGGGAATCTGCGGCGCGCGGTGGAGTTGTGGCAGGGAGCGTTTGCGAGAGTGCCGGAGCGAAGCGCGATTGGGGTCAATCTGGCGATGGCGTTCTGTGTGGCGGGGCAGAAGGAAGAGGCGCGGCAGTATGTGGAGCGGGTGCTGGCGTTTAATCCGGATTACTTGAAGGCGAAGTCGCTGCTGGTGCATTTGAAGGAGGATCCGGTGGAGTGCAAGCCGTGAGAGCTTGATTCCGTCTTCGTGGGGGATGTTGGGTGGGGTAGGGATGCTTCGACTCCGCAATGAGGATCGTTTCACGATCCTCATTGCTCCGCTCAGCATGACAGATTATTTGGGGCGTTTGTCTCTTTCTGGTGTCATGCTGAGCGGAGAACGAGCGGCGCTGAGGCGACGGTCGTTCGGAGTCGAAGCATCCCTACAGTCATCGACTCTTTCTTTGTCAGACGCCATCCACGGATACCATTCTGACGCCAGGTCGAGCCAATGTGGATTGCGGCGCACGATGAGGGCGACTTTCTTGGCGCGGGTCCATCCTTTGAGTTGCGTCTCGCGGGTTAGGGCTTTGTGGACGTCGTCGTAGGATTCCCAATAGAGCAGGCGGGTTACGTCGTAGCGGGCGGTGAATCCTTCGAAGTGATGGAACTTGTGCTGGAAGACGCGACGGTGAAGGTTGCCGCTCACGCCGATGTAGAGGGTGCCGGCGATGCTTCCCATGATGTAGGTGCAGTAGTAGCGGGGGTCTTGGGACATGGAGGTATGGTGTTACGTGTTGGGTTGGGTTTGCTGTGATGGATGTCACGGAAGGAGTGGGTGGTTCCCGGAATGGGACTTGTTGCGAGGGTAGGGATGCTTCGACTGCGCGGGGAGGATCGCTTCGCTCTCCTCTCCGCTTCGCTCAGCATGACAGGGTTCGAGAGTTCGGGTGGGGTAGGGATGCTTCGACTCCGCAATGAGGATCGTTTCACGATCCTCATTGCTCCGCTCAGCATGACAACGAGAAAAGGAGTACTCAGCATGACAGAGGGAACTCTTTACGTAGATCGATTGCGGTTGGACTTCGCCATCAAGTAAGCGACTACTAGCGTTGCTAGGCAGGCAAGGCCGCTCCAGAGATTCACGATTGGGTAGAGCCAGGTTTGGATTAGGGCGATGCTGACGGCGATCAGGCCGATGATGGATCCCCATTTTCCGAGGGGGGAGCGCAGCGGGAGTGCGGCTAATTCTTCCGGCTTGCGACGACTGCGGAAGCTGATGTGTGCGGCTAGGGAGACTAGCCAGGAGAGGATCATTCCGGTGAAGGCGGCTCCGATGAGGTAGCGGAAGGCGTTTTCGGGAGCCCAGAGCGCGAGGGCCAGGGCGAAAAGGATTCCGAACGAAGAGATCAGGACTGCGAATTGGGGCGAGCCTTCGGGGTTGAGGTGTCCTAGGCGGGACGGGGCCCATCCGGTGCGGGCGAGGGAGAAGAGCATGCGCGAGGCGACGTAGAGTGTGGCGTTGGCTCCGGAGAGGGCGGCGGTGAGGACGACGAAGTTCATGATGCCGGCGGCGTGGGGAATTTTCACGGTGCGGAACGTGGTGACGAAGGGGCTCTCGGTGACGCCGGCGTGGTTCCAGGGCATGACGCCGAGCAGGATGACGATGGCTCCGACATAAACAAAGGTAAGCGTGAGGAAGGTTAGCCAGACGGCGCGGGGAGTTTCTTTGGAGGAGCGCGATTCGCCGGAGGTGACGGCGACCATTTCGACTCCGCCGAAGCTGTAGACGGCGAAGGTCAGGGCGATGAATGGGGACCAGACGCCTTTGGGAAAGAATCCGCCTTGCGCGTTGTATTGCGGAGTGACGCGGCCGCTGGTGAGCAACGCGGCGCCGATGACGATGAAGATGATGATGGTGGCGAGTTTGATCATGGAGAGCCAGAACTCGACGCGTCCGTAGGAGCCGACGCTGCGCAGGTTGATGGCGAGCAGCAGAGCGGCGAAAACCACAATCCAAAGGTAGGGGCGCACACCGGGAAACCAGGTTGCCATGTAGGTGGCGGCGGCGATCATTTCGGCGCCGATGGCGAGGGCGAGGCCGAGCCAGTATCCGGCGCGGGCGATGTATCCGGCGAACTGGTTGAGATAAAGATCGCCGTAAACTCCGAAACTTCCGGCAGCGGGATGGGCGCAGGCGAGTTCGCCGAGGGCCATGGCCACGGTCCAAGTGATGAAGGCGGCGGCGATGAAGCTGAGGATGGCGGCGGGCCCGGCGACTTCCATGGCGGCGCCGGAGCCGAGGAGGAGTCCGGTGCCGATGGAGCCTCCGACGGCGACCATGGCCATTTGTCCGGCGGAGAGCTGGTGGCGGAGGCCTTCTTCGTGGATGGGAGCCGACGGCATGCTGCACGTTAACAGAGTTTTGTGGGATCGCCAAAGTTGGTGGTGACTGCTAAGGGCATTTACCACTCAGGGCACGAAGGCACACGAAGGAATTCTTTCAGCGCGGGTGATTCGGGCGCTCTTGTGAAATCCCCACTTTTGCCGCAAAGGACGCGGCAAAAATGGGGCACCCGCTTGGTCGCACAAAGGGCGCGAAGAGAGTTCCTCCGATCAGAAACTGTAGCGCAGGCCGAATTGCATGACTCGCGGTTTGGTGAGAGTTTGCGTGAAGTCCCCCAACGATGGTTGGTAGAGCAGGTAGTTGCTCAAGGAACCGACGTCGAAGCGGACGGAGTTGGTCACGTTGAAGACGTCCCAGGAGAAACGCAACGCTTGCGATTCGGTGATGCTCCAGAGCTTGCCGACACTCATATCCATGCTGAAGTAGCCGGGGCCGCGAAGATTATTGCGCTGGCCGGATTCGCCGGGATAGGCAAAGCGAAAGGCGCTGGCGGCGGGCGGTCCGGATTGAAAAACATTGGGATCGCCGTTGCTGTCGATGAAGGAACCGGTGCGGGGAGCGGCTCCCAGAAGCACGGCTTTGCTGTCCTGCTGATAGTTCGTGGGGAAAGCATACGTCGAGATGCTAAAGGGAAAGCCGCTGGTCCAGCGGGCCAAGCCGGAGTATTGCCAACCGCCAAGAATGCCATCCACTAAACGGCTGGAACTTGCACCCCAACGCTTGCCGCGGCCGAAGGGCAGGTCCCAAACCCAGTTCGCGTTGAACTGGTGAGTGGTGTCGAAGTCGGAGACGGAGTAGAGGGCGCCGGGCGACCAGGCGTTGACGACTTGTCCACTGTAAGCGACCGCGGATCCGCTGCCGTTTTCGTACTCGTTGACGCGCTCGGCATTGGAATTCATATCCTGCGACTTGGAGTAGGTGTAATTGAAATCGAATTTCAGGCCTCCGACGTGGCGGCGCAACATAGCCTGCAAGGCGTTGTAGTTGCTGCTGCCGGTACTGCGCCAGGAGAACATGGAAGAGAACTGGTCGTCCCAATAGGCGTAGGGACCAAGCGTGGAGCAGGCAGGGAAACAGTAGGCGTCGAGCGATTGCAACGCGTAGGTTGCGTTGACGCCGTTGGCGTAATAGAGGTCGTAGATGTTCTGCGTAGCCGTGGGATTTGCGGGGATACCGGGAGCATAACCGGAAACGCCTCCGGGTCCCGCGGCGCCGGGAAAGAGATTTTCCCAGTAGGGGATGGTCTGCACGCTGCTCTCAGAGGTGTTGGCATTGGCCAGCTTCACCAGCGCGGTGGCGGCCTGATAGTAGGTCGTCTTGGACTGAGGATCGACCAGGTTCAGAGGCTGTGCCAGGTCGACCTCCTGCAGCAGGCGACGTCCGAGGCGCCCGACGTAGGCGAGTTCGAGAACAAATTGATTCGGCAACTCGCGAGTGATCGAAAAATCGAAGACGTGGGAGTAGGGAGTCTTCATGCCGCTGTCGATGCCCCATCCGATGGCGAAACTGCCGTTGGCGCCATTTCCCGGGGGAACGAAGGGAAATCCGCCGTAGGGTGCGGCTGGAAGTTCGGGCACCGGGCTTCCACCCGGAGTGATTGGGCAGGCGTTGCCGGTGGGCAGGGTGGTGAGGCTGACAAAACGAGAGACACAATCGGTAGTGGATACGCCGGCTGGATTGACGAGATAAGTCGTCAGGCCCAGCGAACCCTGGCGATCGAAGCTGTTCACGACGCCTTGTCCGAAGTGGTCGTAATAGATGCCGTAGCCACCACGGATCGAGCTTTTTCCGTGAGCGCCAAACACTTTCTTAACGAATCCTGAGTCGGCATTGGGGGAGTAGGCGAAGGCGAAACGTGGGGCGAAGTCTTTGTAGTCCCAGTTCCAGTAGGGCTGCTTCCCGTTGGCCTGGCCGCTGAGATCAAAGGAAATCAGGGGCCGGTAGGTTTGGCCCTGCAACATGGCAGCTCCGCGCCCTGCAAAAAACGAGTTGAGGCTGGGAGTGGGGGCAACTTGATTGCCCTGGGTTTCGTAGGGCGGTTGCAACAGCGTGTAGCGCAGCCCGAAGGTGAGCTGAAGATTGGGAGTGGCACGCCATGCGTCTTGTAGGTAGAGCTCGCCTTCGTTGGCTTTGAAGTGACGCGGTACCAAGTTGCCCGCGGGAACAAACTGGCCGGTCTTGTTCTGGTTGTACCAGGCCGAGATGGAGCCAAAGATGCCGGTCACATCGGAGATGGCGGCATCGTAGGAGAAGGCAAAGCTGGGGTCCACGGAAGGCAGGACTGCGCTGGTCGAAGGATCGAGGTCCTGTCCAGTGTTGGCGATGCCTCCGAAGGCAAGCCAGTCGGGATGAGTCTCGGGGTTGAGGAAGTTCTGCTCGTTGGAGAAGCGGTTGTTGTGGATGATGCGCCAGTTCCCGCCAAACTGGAGAGTGTGTTTGCCGTGGGTCCAGGTAACGTCATCGACCAGTTGATTGACGGGCACATTGACGTTGACGGTGCGCAGGAATGAGACCTGGTCCGACAGGTTGGTGAAGCTCACATTCGAGTAGGGATTTTGTCCCGCTGTCTGGACGCCCTGACGAATGAATGCATAACGCAGGTTATTGATGAGCCGGTCGTTGAGCACAGCGGTGTATCCGACGGCAATTCCTTTGCTGTTGTTGCGCTGGACTTCGCCCGGAGCCTGGCCGGGAAACTGAGCAGCGAACAACTCGCGATCGTTTTGCAGATTGCCGCGCACGAACAAGCGGTGGTTTCCATTTTGAGTCAGGTTGTAATCGAGCTTGAACAGATAGGTGTTCTGATTGGTGGGCTGCGGAGCGGCGAAGGTGTAGCCCAAGATGTTGAAGCCATCCGCGCTGCCGGAGGAATCGGTGTTGGAGGCGGGGAAGGCGGGAATGGGCGAGCCATTGGGGAGAGTGGTGCCGCCGTTCCATTGATTCATGATCGCCTGGCTTACTCCGTTTCCGGCGGGACAAGTGCCGCTGGAGAGGCAGCCCTGGTCGATGCTCTGAATGTCGGCAGGCTGCATGGTGACGAGCAGGTCGCCAGAGGGAACGAAGGGAGAGGAAGAGGACGTGACGCCGGGCGTTCCTAAAGCGCACTTGGCATCGAGACTGGGATTACAAACGTAGCTCACGATTCCCTGACGGAGATTTGCGCTGGGAACAGACTGAGTGACCTGTGTTGCCTCGCGGGAGCGCTGGCCTTCGCAGTTGGCAAAGAAGAAGAGACGGTTCTTGACGATCGGGCCGCCGACCGCCGCGCCAAAAGTGTTGCGAATTAACTGACCGGGTTTGTTGGGGAGTCCGCCCTGCAGTTCCGCGCGCTTGTTGAACCAGTCGTTGGCTGTGCCTGCGTTGGTGCGGTTGTATTCGTAGGCCGATCCGTGAAACTGGTTGGTCCCACTCTTGGTGACGAGCGAAACCTGAGCGCCCGAGGAGCGTCCGGAGTCTGCGTTCGAGTTTGTCGTGACCACGCGGAACTCTTCCAGGGAATCCATAGGGATGCGCAGGACGCCGGTGAAGGCGTCGCCGAGCAACTGGTCGTTGTTGTCGAGACCATCGACGGTGATGTTGGTCTGGTCGCTGCGGGCTCCGTTGACGGAGCCGCCGCGGGAGTCGGCACCGGTGTCGACTTGATTGCCCACGTAGGTGACTCCGGCCTGCAGGCTGAGGAGTTCGACGGCGTTGCGGCCTTCGGAGGGAATCTCAAGGATTTGCTTGGAGTCGAAGGGATTGCCGAGCGAGGCGTCGACGGTGTTGACGGCGGGGGCTTCGCCCTGGACGTCCACGGTGGTGGTGGCGGTGCCGACACGGAGCACAAAGTTTATGGTGGCGGGAGTATTGACCTGGAGAACGACGTTTTCTCTGCGGGTGGTGGTGAATCCGGCGGCGGCAACGGAAACGTTGTAGGTTCCGGGAGGAACCTGCAGAAGTTGATAGACGCCGCGATCGTCCGTTTTCTGAGTGCGGCTTAAGGCGATGGCGGGATCGTTGAGAACAACTTCGGCGCCGGCCACAACAGCGCCTTGAGGATCGGTGACCGTGCCACGGAGCGACGCGGTGGAGCTTTGCGACCAGGCGGTGGGAGCGGCGGCGATCAATAACACCAGCAGGACGACGAGAGTCGTGATTGCGCGGCGCACCGCTGATGAGCCAACGTGGGAAGAGCAGACGTTCGAAGTCCAACCGCTCGTCCAACCGCTCCTCGTGCATGATTCACAGAGTCGATGTTGGCATGCCATCATGAGTTCCTCCGGACATTCGTGTACCACGCGTTGCAAGAGCTTACTCCTTAGCCGGTGCTCGAATAATAGAGATTGTGCGTTACGAAAAGATTAAGAAACGGCGTGACTGCTGGTCACAGGCTGGTGACCTTGGGTCGCATAAATGGGCGTGCTTGTGCAGAACCAGCGACAGATTCGTGATCATCCCGATGAGTCCCAACACGTCGAGAGAATGTTTTTTGTCTTTGCAGGGGCGAGATTGATTTAGTTGCTGACTCGGCAGTTCTGCGATTCCGCAGTCAATCCTGGGTGTGAAGGCCAGGGCGGGGGTGACCTTCGTAATCGGGACGGGGCGTTACCGCATTGCTGCTCGGGAGGGGCGCTCCTAGAATCGGAGCAGGGTTTACTCCGCTTACTTTCGCATGCCTGAGATCACAAAACGACTGGACCGAGCCGAGATAGGGAAGCGCGTGGAGCGCGCGGAGAAGCTTTTGCAAAAAGGCAAGACCGCGGATGCTCTGGAAGAGTATCTGCTTGTCCTGAAGGACGATACGGAGAATGATATCGTTCGGCAACTGGCGGCGGACTTGTGCCTTTCGTTGAATCGCAATGCGGATGCGGTCAAGTTGTTGGGCGATTTGTTTGAGCGGCAGGTGGGGGTAGGAGACGCGACGCGCGCGAGCCTGACCTACAAGAAACTGGCACGGCATGGGAGTCCGACGTGGCAGCAGAAATTCCGCTTTGGCCAGTTGCTGGAAGGATCCAATAAGAAGCTGGCAGTGGGCACGTACGAAGCGGCGCTGTTGGATCTGGGAAAGTTGGGCAAGAAGAAGGAAACGGCCGAGCTGTTGGATCGGGTGGTGGCGCTGGAACCGACGCAGGCGAACCTGCAACGGGTGGCGGAACTGGCGTCGGAACTGGGAAATCGCAAGACGGCGGCGTCTTCGTTTCAGAAGATTGCGCAACTGGTGGCGGTCGAAGGAGGCGATCCGGCGCCATGGTACGAGAAGGCCTACCAGGAAGATGCTTCGGATCAGAGCATCGCGCTCGCTTATGGAAAGAGCTTGCTGGCGCAGGGGCAAGTGGGCGCGGCCATCTTCATTCTTGAACCGCAAATGAATTCCGGGGAAGTGACGGCGGCGTTGCGCGAGACCTATGCCGACGCGCTGGTGGCTGCGGGGCGCCATGCTGAGGCGGAGCCGCTGGTGTGGGCGCTGTTTGAGCAGAATCCGGGGCGGGTGCAGCAGGTGATCGCGCTGATCGGGAATTTGCTGGACGCCGAGAATGAGGATTCTGCGGTCGCGCTGGCGCGCAAGCTGGAACAATTCCAGCGGCGGCGCGGCGAGCGGCGGCAGTTTATCGCGATCATGGAGGACATTACGGCGGCGCGGCGAGCTTCGTCGCAGATGCTGGAGTTCCTGAGCGAACTGTATAACGCGTCGAATCGCGAGAATGATTACTGCCAGACTTTGCTGAAGTTGTTTGATTTGTATTGCAGCACCGGAGAGTTCGCCAAAGCCGCCGAGTGTTTGGATCGAGCGGCGGAGGTGGATCCTTATGAGTCGGGGCACCTGAAGCGGCTGGACATGCTGAAGGGCAAGGTGGAAGATGCGCGCTTTCGGGTGATCGCGTCGCGATTTACGTCCAGCACGAAGGCGGCGGAAGAACCGGCGCACGAGGAAGGGCCGACGCTGGGAGCTTCGACGCTGCAGGATCTGATGCTGCAGGCGGAAATCCTGGTGCAGTACGGGATGCGGAACAAGGCGGTGGAACGGCTGCAGAGGATTCAGGAACTGTTTCCGCGGGAAGAGGAACGGAACGAGGACTTGCAGCGGCTGTATCTGTCGGCAGGAGTGACGCCGCGGTATGCGGGGGCGGCGCCCTTGCCTCCAGCGGCGGCTCCGGTTCCGGCGGCTGTGGCCGCGGTTCCTGCGGCGCCTGTCCCTGATCCTGCGACCGATGTGCGGGCGTTCACGCGGGTGGCGGAGATTTCGCGCAAGTTGTATCACCAGGGCACGGCTCCGGCAGTGTTGAGCACGGCAGTACGAGAGATTGCCACGCACTGGGAAGCGTCGCGCTGCATTGCGGCGATGGGGAAGGCGGGATCGTCACCGACGGCGGTGGAAGAGTTTTGTGCCGAGGGTTTGAAGAAATCGAGTTCTGGGTCGATTGCGGAGTTGGTGGCGTGCCTGCACAAGGCGGTGGACGGGCATGATCCGCTGGCGATTGAGGATGCGGCGAAGGCGGTCGCATTGCAGTCGGCGCGGAAGGCAGCGGTGGAGATGGGGGCGGCGTCGGTGCTGGCGATTCCGCTGAGCGATGGGGAAGAAATTGTCGGCATGCTGGTGCTGGTCCACAATCGTCCGAGGGCGTGGGCACAGGGGGACATGGTGGTGCTGAAGACGCTGGCCGAGCAGATGGTGATCGCGCTGAATAACGCGGGGCTGCGGCGGCTGGTGAAGAATCTTTCGGTGACGGATGAGAAATCGGGGCTGTTGAAGCGGGCGTCCTATATCGATCTGCTGCTGGCGGAGAGCAAGCGGGCGAGCCAGAATGCGTCGTCGTTGTCGGTGCTGCTGCTGCAGTTCGGCAAGAGCGCGGCCATGATCAAGGAATATGGCGAGGCCGAAGTGCAGGCGATGATGGCGAAGGCGGGCCAGTTGATTGCCGCGAACATCCGCACGAATGATCTGGCGTTCCGCTACGATACGACGACGATTGCGATCCTGCTGGGGGAGACCGCCGAGAAAGAAGCTCTGCTGGCGGTAGAGAAGCTGCGCAAGATTGTGTCAGCCGTGCGGCTTCCGGCGAAGGGTGAGAATGCCGAAGGGCCGACGGCGCAGTTTTCCGCGGGACTGGCGGAGGCGGTGATTCGCACGGAATTTGATCCGGTCGACGTGGTCACGGAAGTGATCAATCGCGTGGAACATGCGCTGGGGCAGGGGATGGCGCAGGGGCCGGGAAAGATCGTCGCGCTGCCGGCGGTGCTGGCTGCGGGGGCAGTGGCGTAGTTATTGAGTCATTGAGTGATTGGGCCATTGGGCGATTGAGTCATTGAATCGATAACTGAATCTCTCAGGATTCAAATCGCCCCCGTTCACTTCACGACGATCCTTCTGTATTTTCCAGAAACTGCACCACACTCAAAAAGCTAGAAGCCCATCTTGTCGTCGGCGGACGGGCCGTAGGTTGCGGGCACAGGTTTTTCGTTCAAGCGCAGATACACGCCGAGTTGGGCGCGGTGATGCACCACGTGATTCATGAACATCTCGCGATAGGCCAGAAATCGTGAGCCCTCGAAAATCGTCTTGCCTTGAAAGCTTAGCTTCCAGTGTTCCTTCCAGGCTTCATCCTTCGTAGCTTGCAGAGCGGCGCGCACCTTTGCCGATTCCTCGTCGAAAGCTTTTACCAGTTGAGCGGAAGACTCGAAGGGCAACGGTTTGATGCTGCTCTTGGAAAAGTCGAGCTCGGGTGTAGTCAGGATGATGAGGCCGAATCCGGCAAGCTGCGCGACGTGTGGCGCCAGTTTGCCCAGCGGCATTGACTTGGGGTGAGGCGCAAAGTCTTTCTTGTCGGCGGGGACGCGTTCGAGGGTGGTGCGCGTCTTTTTGTTCTCTTCGTCAAGTTCGAGCAGCAGCAGTTCGCTAATGGACATGAGTCTCTCCCTTGAGCCAGTATAAATGCCGGCTGCTGGCCAGGTGCGGTCGATTGCGTTTTTGGTGCGCGCGAGATTCTTCGCTTCGCCTGAAGAACGGCTCCGCTCAGAATGACGCCAGCAGTTTGGCTCGCCTTTTATGCTCACTCGCCACGCGCGGGCCGCGTAGTGGAGAATCTTGCGGGCCGCTGCTAAACTAACGAGTTTGGTTGATCGATTCTGATCGGTCTGGCCGGAGTTCTGCCGGGAAAATCATGTTGAAGCCAGGTGACATCGCTATCGTCAGTGGGGCGCGTACGCCCTTTGGCCGCTATTGCGGAAAATTGAAGGATTTTACGGCGCAGGAATTGGGTGCGGTTGCGGCCAAGGGCGCGATCGAGCGGGCGGGGATCGACGCCAAGGAATTCGATCACGTCGTGTTCGGCAACGCGCAGCAGACTTCGGGTGACGCGCTGTATGGGGCGCGGCATGTGGGGCTGCGGTCGGGGATTCCGATTGAGACTCCGGCGCTGACGGTGAACCGGCTGTGCGGGTCGGGGATGCAGTCGATTGTGTCGTCGGCGCAGATGATCCAGACCGACGAGGCGAAGATCGTGCTGGCCGGTGGGATGGAGGCGATGTCGCAGGCGCCGTTTGTGATTCGCGGGCGAGATGGCTTTACGCTGGCCCCGGGCGGGAAGCTGGAAGATTCCCTGATGGTGGCGTTGCTCGATACGTATTGCGGATCGTATATGGCGAACACCGCCGAACTGTATGGGTCGGAGCAGGGCATCACGCGGCAGATGCAGGATGAGTTTGCGTTGCGGTCGCAGCAACGGGCGGATGCGGCTTATAAAGAAGGACGCATTCAGGAAGAGCTGGTTCCGGTGGCGTTGCGGAATCATAAGGGCGAGCCGACGGGGGAGTCGCTGACGGAGGATGATCACCGGCGTCCGCAGACCACGATGGAAGGGCTGACGAAGCTTCGCCCTGCATTCGGTAAGAATGGAACTGTCACCGCGGGGAACGCGAGCGGTATTGTGGATGGTGGCGCGGCCGTGGTGGTGATGTCGCTGGAGCAGGCGCTCAAGCGTGGGCTGAAGCCGCTGGGTCGGATTTGCGGGTGGGGGATCGCGGGTGTGGAGCCGAAGTTGATGGGGCGGGGGCCGGTGCCGGCGTCGAAGATTGCGCTGCAGAAGGCTGGGTTGTCGCTGGATTACATCGATCTGATTGAAGTGAATGAGGCGTTTGCGGCGCAGTACCTGGCGGTGGAGAAAGAGCTCGGGCTGGATCGCGAGAAGGTGAATGTGAATGGCGGGGCCATTGCGCTGGGGCATCCGCTGGGCGCGACCGGGACGCGGCTGGTGATCACGCTGCTGTATGAGTTGCGGCGGCGGAAGAAGAAATATGGATTGGCTACGGCTTGTATTGGTGGGGGGCAGGGGATTGCGATGGTGGTGGAGAGTTTGAGCTGAGTTCTTTGCCACGGATTTGCGCGGATCAAAAACACCCTTGTCATCCTGAGCGGCGCATTTTGCCGCGAAGGATCTATGCAGTTTGCTGGCGACGGCAAAGTGCATAGGTTCTTCGCTTCGCTCAGAATGACAAGGCTTTCAAGAGGGATGCAATCATGGAAATTAAGAAAGTTGGAGTGCTTGGTTGTGGGTTGATGGGGTCTGGCATTGCGCAGGTTTGCGCTATGGCTGGATTTGACGTGACCGTGCTTGAGGTTGAGCAGAAGTTTCTCGACAAGGGGTTTGCTGGGATTGAGAAGTCTTTGGCGAAGTTTGCCGAGCGGCCGGTGGAGAAGGGCGGGATCACGGCCGAGCAGAAAGACGCGGCTCGTGCTCGGCTTCGGGGGACAACTTCCAAATCCGACCTCAGCGATTGCGACATTGTGATTGAAGCCATCATCGAGAACGTGGAAGAGAAGAAGAAGATGTATGCGTCGCTAGATGGCGTGGTGAAGAAGGATGCGATTTTTGCTTCGAATACTTCGTCGATTTCGGTGACGGAGTTGTTGACTGCGGTAAAGCGTCCGGAGCGGTTTATTGGGCTGCACTTTTTTAATCCGGTGCCGCTGATGAAGCTGGTGGAAGTGGTGCGGACCATCGCTACAGCGGACGACGTTTATGAGTCGGCTTACGCGTTTGCAAAGAAGCTTGGCAAGGTTCCGGTGCGGACTTCGGACAAGACGGGGTTCATCGTGAACCGGCTACTGGTGCCGTATTTGCTCGATGCGATCCGGGCGTATGAAGAGGGCGTGGGGTCGATTGAGGATATCGATAACGCCATGAAGCTGGGGTGCGGGTATCCGATGGGGCCATTTACGCTGCTGGATTTTGTGGGGCTGGATACGACTTATTACATTACGCATGTGATGTATGACGAGTTCAAGGAGAGGCGGTTTGCGTCGCCTCCGCTGCTGAAGAGGATGGTGATGGCGGGGTGGTACGGGCGGAAATCGGGGAAGGGGTTTTATGATTACTCGGACCCGGAGAAGCCGAAGGCGCAGAAGCTTTAGGCACGGGTTGGCGCGGATTGTTGCTTGTCATCCTGAGCGGCGAAGTTTGCCGCGAAGGATCTATGCAGTGTGCCGGCAACAGCAGGGTGCATAGATCCTTCGCTTTGCTCAGGATGACAGGGATTTTGCCCGCGGACAGTCTGCGGCGAGTTCCTCGTGTAGCCGGGAGTTCCGTTGCACTGATAGGGATCCTTCGACTCCGCAATTGCTTTCGCTTCGCGAAAGCAATTGCTACGCTCAGGATGACAGGTGGTGAGGATTGATTTTATGAACTTCGAAAACATACTTCTGGAAAAGAAAAACGCGATTGCCTACGTCACCGTCAACCGGCCGAAGGTGCTCAATGCGCTCAACATGGCGACCATGGAGGAATTGCGGGGGGCGTTTCACGACATCAAGAGCGACAAGGCGATTCGCGTCGTCATTCTTACTGGCTCGGGCGAGAAGGCGTTTATTGCTGGGGCGGACATTGGAGAACTTTCCAAGCATAATGCGGTTTCGGGCAAGGAGTATACGCATCGCGGGCAGTCGGTGCTGAACCTGATTGAGAATCTGGGGAAGCCTGTGATCGCCTGCCTCAATGGATTCGCGCTGGGCGGTGGATGCGAGATTGCGATGGCTTGCACGATGCGGCTGGCCAGCGAGAATGCGAAGCTGGGACAGCCGGAGGTGAAGCTTGGGATTATCCCGGGATATGGAGGATCGCAGCGGCTGCCGCGGCTGGTGGGCAAGGGGCTGGCCATGCAGATGGTGCTGGCGGGGGAGATGATGACGGCACAGGAGGCGCATCGCATTGGGCTGGTGAATGAGGTGACGGCGCCGGCTGATTTGATTCCGCGGGCAGAGGCGATTGCGGCGAAGATTATTGCGAATGCTCCGCTGGCCGTGCAGTATGCGATGGAGGCCGTCAATAAAGGGATGGAGATGACTTTGGCGGAGGGGCTTTACCTCGAGGCGACGTTGTTTGGCGTGTGCTGCGCGACCGAGGATAAGACTGAGGGGACGAAGGCGTTTTTGGAGAAGCGGGCGGCGGCGTTTAAGGGGAAGTGAGGCAGGTTTCAAGGTTTCATGTTTCAAGGACTTGAAACTTGGACGCGTAGAACTTTGAAACTTGGGCGCTTGCGGCGGAGTGCATAGATCCTTCGCGGCAAAGAACGCCGCTCAGGATGACAAGGTTTGAGTCGGAACAGATTCACCATTAAACAAATTCACCACAGAGGACACGGAGATCACAGAAGAAATCAAGTTCAAGGTGGAGGCGGTGCCGGAGGGGGCTTTGCCTGCTTTGGAGGGGAAGCTCAACGCTTCCGGGCGGCGGTTTGCGATTGTGGTGGCGCGGTTTAATGCGTTTATCACGGAGCGGCTTTTGCTGAGCGCTTGCGATGGGCTGCTGCGTACCGGAGCTTCCAAGAAAGACATCGACATCGCGCGGGTGCCGGGGGCGTTTGAGATCCCGCTGGCGGCGCGGAGTTTGGCTTTGACTGGGAAGTATGACGCGATCATTTGTATTGGGTGTCTGCTGCGCGGGGATACGGCGCATTATGACGTCATTGTCAACGAGGTCACTCGGGGGATCGGGCAGTCGGCGCAGGAGACTGGCGTGCCGCATGCTTTCGGCGTTTTGACTTGCGAGACTTTGGAGCAGGCCATCGATCGGGCTGGATTGAAGATGGGGAACAAGGGGTTTGAGGCGGCGATGGCGGCGGTGGAGATGGTGTCGCTGAAGACAGCTATCAGCTCTCAGCCGTCAGCCGTCAGCCAAAAACAGATTCCTCGCTCCGCTCGGAATGACAAATCAAAGAATCGGAATGACAAATCAAAGAAGAAGACGAAGCCGCGGAAATAACCTTCGATAGAAATCCAGCCGCTACAGTAGACTAACCACTGATCACTAGCCACCTTATGGGGACTCGGCGTAAATCTCGGGAACTGGCGCTGCAGATGCTGTTTCAGTCGGACATGGGCAAGCAGGATGCCGAGCAGGTGCGGCGGACGTTCTGGGCTGAGCATGGGACGGCTAGCGCGGAGGTGCGCGGATTTGCCGATGATCTGTTTCGCGTGGCGACGGATCGCAACGCGGAGATTGACGGGCTGATTGAGAAGCACGCCGAGCACTGGCGCATGGAGCGGATGGCGGCGGTGGATCGAAATCTGCTGCGGGCCGCGGTGGCCGAGTTGCTGGCTTATCCGGAGACTCCGCGGGCGGTGGTGATCAATGAAGCGCTGGAGATTGCGCGGAAGTTTTCGAGTCCGGAGTCGGTGCACTTCGTGAATGGCGTGCTCGATAGCGTGGGGAAAGAACTCGAGCCTAAGGGCAGCGTCCAGTAGAAGTACTCAGTACTCGGTACTCAGTCCCTGTACTGTGTGTTCATCCCTCTATCGCCTGACCCAACCCTGAATGTCTGCCGTTTCTGCAACGGTATTCCGCAACAGTCATTTCCTACGAAGGCCTTGAAAGACGGGCGGACCATTCTTACGGTCTGGCCAGCACCAGGTTCAGCGTGCAGGGCTGCGTGGGATAACCTGTGCAGAAGGGGTTCAGGTAGTTGGGCAGGTTGGGGAAGGGGAGTTGAACCAGGTCGGCGCCGCCGAGGGAGGTGCTGATTTCGTGGAGCATGCCATCGCTGCCCGCGACCACGATGGTGCCGTCGTCAGCCGACATGTCGGCGCTGAGGGGCGTTGCGCTTCCGATGAGTTCGATGCCGGTTACAGCGCTGGTGGCGAAATCATAGACCAGGATGCTGGCGTTGCTGCCGGAGGCGAGGTAGAGTTGCGAGCCGTCCGCGGATGCGAAGAAATTGAGCGGAGGCTGGAGCGTGCCCTGATTCAATTCGACGCGCTGCACGGCGTGTAACGGATCATTGCTGACGAAAGTCAACGACTGGGGACAAAGAGTTCCGGGCACAGGGGCGGAGATCGTAGAAGTAATGATGTCGAAGCCGGTAGCGTCGAGCACCAACACGTGAATGCCATCGGGAATCGAATAGCCGTAGGAATCCCTGCCGTCGAGGTGCGCCTGCGGCAAAACTCTCATGAGAATGGGATCGGCGGGCAAGGGCACGCTCGCCGCGACCTGATTGTTGCAGGTGGCAAAAGCGGTAAGGTTGGCAGAGCCGGCGCCGGAGGCCGCCTCCGCGACGTAGGCGAAGGCTCCATTGGGCGAGAAGCCACCACTCACACCCCGTCCCTGGAGCGCAATCGGTCCCTGCAAGGCCTGCAGGGTGGAGTACACGTAGAGGGAGCTGGCGGTGCTGCCACCCAGGATAAAGGTCTTCAACCCATCGGGAGAGAATGCCGCACCCACGGCGGAGGAAATATTCAGGGCGGTTGCCGATGGAGAACTGATGTTGGTCACGTTGACGACGTAGACCTGATTAGGGGTGTGAATGGTGTCGGAGAATACGGCGACGGCTCCGCTGTTAGAGGCAGCCAACACGTTTCCGGTCACGGTGCCGAGCGGGGTGTAAGGGTTGTTGGCGGTGCCGAAATTCGTCGGGTTGATGACCTGCGCGCCGAAGTCGCTTCCCATGAAGACCTTGTCGCCGGTGAGATCGAAGAGCATGGAGTTTGGCGAAACGGGCAAGGGATTCTCGGATCCAGTCACAGCCCTGGCCGTCGAGAGGCTATAGATGGAGGAGTTGCAGGCTGCGGGGGCCAGGTGGGCACATCCCGTACTGGTGGCTAACACGCCAACCGAACCCGTGGAGCCGGTGACGACGCCCGAGATCGCGGTGTCAGCGTAGACGGGTACGGGGATAAGTTCCTGGCAACTGACGAGTTGGGGGTACTGGGCTTGAAAGTACTGAGTGCAAGCGTTCACGGCGGCGGTCGACGAAAGGGAAGCCGGAACGAGCGGAAAGCCTATGTTGCAGGACGGCGGGGAGCAGGATGCGCTCACAGCTCCGGATCCAGGCAACGAAGTGGTGAGGGTGCAAGATTGCAGGCATCCGGAGCTGGCGCCCACGACGACGGGCTGCGACGCGGTCCAGGTGAGAGAGATTTTGCTGAGGACGATGCCGCCGTTGGTGTTGGGCAAAGAGCTGTTGCCCATGATGTCGGTGATGGTGGCGTAAGCGGTCTGAGGGCCGGCCGTTTTCGCGGCGACAAAGGTGGTCTGACCCGAGCCGACGTGGCCCAATTCGAGGGCAATCTTCTGGATGGAGCAAGTCGCAAAGAAATCGAGGGCCGGGGAGGTATTTCCCAGGGAATTCTGGTACTGGGGTTGCAGGAAGGAAGAACTGGTTACGCCGCCAGCCGAGGCGTAGATCTGGGTGATCCCGGGGGCGAAAGCCGTCGCCGTGGCCTGGTTGGTCGGGAAGTTGTACGCGGAATTCACCAAAGGAAGAAGGTTGGCCACGAGCGGGTCTTTCGCGGACCAGGTAAAAGGGCCGACCGAGGAAGTGATGTCGGCGCCGTGGCTGAAAGCGTGAGCTTCCACCGTCATGGACTGGGTCTGGGAGAGGCAGGGTTCTTGAACCGGTAGACCGTTCAGGAGAACTCCGGTGACGGTAATGCTGTCGATGGGCGGATGAACGAATACCCAGGTAGGAACGCTGCTGGCGCCCAGAGCGGAGGCAGTTACTTGGACGGGGCCATTGTTGCCGGGAGTGCAAACGGTGTAATTGACGTCCCAATGACCAGCGCAAGCCACGCCGTTCGGGGCGAGAGTCAAAATGGATGTGTCGCTGGAGATAAAGGTGAAAGTAGTGGCGATGTTGGTGCCGGAAGAAGTCTGCGCCGATGCGCTGAAACCGAGGACGCCGCCCAGCACGACAGAGGTATTGCCGCCGGGGGTCAGGTTGACTCGGCCGGGAAAAATGGGGGGGCCGGCCTTGGTACCGCCGCCACAGCCACTGAAGCTCCATAGAGAAAGGATGGCAACCAACAACCGCAAAGCGTTCGAAAGCAACCTACCCATGCACCCCTCTTTATGCCTTGTCCCAGCCGTGCGCGTCGAAATTACGCAAGGCGAGCCATCGAATGAATTGGAAAACTTGTAGTGTAGAGGCTGGAAGCGGAATCGGCAAGCGGCGCGAGTCAAAATGGGCCCAACGTGCCAGGAAGAGATCCTTCGCTCCGCCTGAAAAGCGGCTCCGCTCAGGATGACGCCGCATTCACGGTGAGGATCCTTGACTTTTGCTCTGCTTTCGATCGTCCCCAGGTCGTTCGACAGTGGGATGCAAAAACACGGGTTGACGATGTTTGCAGCGACTTGCTATAGTAGTTTGGTTCCGCGAGTACATCCAGGCTTGCTGTGTGCTGTGAGTTTTGCTGCGGTTGTGTGAGCAGAGCTTGCGGTTGAGCTATAGAGAAATGCGTTTCCGGATGGAGTTCAGGTTCGGAAACTTTCCTCGCTGAAACGTTCCTGCGGTGCCTTCCGCCCTATTGTGGAAGGATATGCAGGGCAAGGCTGACGAAACGGAGTGCCCCCGGAGTTTGGCCGGGCGCCACCGTCGGCAGCGAAAGTCTAAGGGAATCCAGAATCTCTCCGGCATTTTGCGGTGAGAAGTAATGGTTGGCAGTAAGCCGGCCATGCCCACGGATGCGCGTCTAAACAGGATTGCAGGATTTGAGCTGTGCCGCCTGCGCGACAAGGCAGGATGTTGTGCGATTGGCGTTGCGCGGCTAAGGAGTCTGAAGAGTGCCTACGTTTAACCAGTTGGTAGCTCAGGGCCGGAAGCGGCCACGTTACAAGACGGCGAGCCCTGCGTTGCAGGGATGTCCGCAAAAGCGCGGGGTTTGCACCCGCGTGTACACGCAGACGCCCAAGAAGCCGAACTCGGCGCTGCGCAAAGTTGCGCGTGTTCGTCTGACGAATGGGATTGAAGTGACGACCTACATTCCAGGCGTTGGCCACAACCTGCAGGAGCACTCGATTGTGCTGATCCGCGGGGGCCGTGTGAAGGATCTGCCGGGTGTGCGGTATCACGTGATTCGCGGAACGCTGGATGCGGTAGGCGTTGCCGGCCGCATGCAGGGACGCTCGAAGTACGGCGCCAAGCGGCCGAAGAAGGGATAAAAGCAAGTTTCTAGGGTTTCGAAGGTTTCAAAGTTTCAAGGTGATGGCGCCCCGGAAACGTTGAAGCATTGAAACTCTGAAACTTTGAAACCTGGAGTCTTATGCCACGTAAAGGACATATCGCAAAGCGGACCGTCCCGGCCGATGCCGTTTATCAATCGGATCTGGTGACGAAGTTTATTAACTCGATGATGTGGCAGGGCAAGCGCTCGACCGCCGAGGGCATCTTCTACGAGGCGTTGGCGAAGGTGCAGGAGAAGGGCGGCGACGAAGCGCTGAAGCTCTTCAAGAAGGCCGTCGAGAACGCCAAGCCGCTGCTCGAGGTTAAGACCCGCCGCGTCGGTGGCGCGAACTACCAGGTGCCGGTGGAAGTGAATGCCGACCGCCGGACGTCGCTGGGGATTCGCTGGCTGATTACCTATGCCCGGGCCCGTGGCGAAAAGGGAATGGTTGAGAAGTTGACCAACGAGTTGCTGGACGCCGCCGCCGGAAAAGGCGCAGCGATCAAGAAGAAGGAAGATGTGCACCGGATGGCGGAAGCGAACAAGGCGTTCGCGCATTACCGGTGGTGAGGAATTGAGTCATTGAGTGATTGAAAATCGCGCCCGGGTTGAAGTTTTTGAATCGCCAAATCACTCAATCGCCCAATCGCTAAATCAACAGAAGTCGGAGCCCAGAAAGAGCTAATTGTCGTGCCCAGAACAGTCCCATTAGAACGCTGCAGAAACATCGGCATCATGGCCCACATCGATGCCGGTAAGACCACTACGACGGAGCGCATCCTGTTCTATACGGGAAAGACGCACCGCATCGGAGAGGTGCACGAAGGCACGGCCACCATGGACTGGATGGAGCAGGAGCAGGAGCGCGGCATTACGATTACGTCCGCGGCGACGACCTGCACCTGGCGCGACATTCGCATCAATATTATTGATACGCCCGGACACGTCGATTTCACGGCGGAAGTCGAGCGATCGCTGCGCGTGCTGGACGGCGCGGTGGCAGTGTTTGACGCAGTGCATGGCGTGCAGCCGCAGTCGGAAAAGGTCTGGCGCCAAGCCGATAAGTACGGCGTCCCGCGAATTTGCTTCATCAATAAGATTGACAAGATGGGTGCCGATTTCGAGCATGCCGTCGATACCATCCGCAAGCGCCTCAGTGCCAAGCCCGTCGCGATTCAATTCCCCATCGGCCAGGAAGACAAGTTCAGAGGCGTCATCGACCTGATCAATATGAAGTCGATTGTCTGGCAGGACGATACGATGGGCGCGGAGTACGTTACCGAAGAAATTCCCGCCGAACTGAAGAAGAAAGCCGAGGCCTTTCACGCCCAGCTGGTCGAGAGCATTGCCGAGAACGACGACGAAATCCTCCACAAATTCCTGGAAGGAGAAGAGATTACGGCGGACGAACTGCGTTCTTCCCTGCGCAAGTCGACCATCGCGTTGAAAGTATTTCCAGTGGTGGTGGGAACGGCATTCAAGAATAAAGGCGTGCAGCCACTGCTGGATGCGGTCGTAGACTATCTGCCGTCGCCGCTCGACGTGGTCGAGACGCATGGCCTCAATCCCGACAATGGAGAGAAGATTTTTCGCAAGGCGGATGACAAGGAGCCGTTCTCGGCGTTGGCTTTCAAGATCATGGCCGATCCATTTGTCGGCCAGTTGACGTTTATTCGCGTCTACTCGGGGCAGCTCAAGACCGGAGACTCCGTGCTGAATACGGGCCGCCGCCGGACTGAGCGCATTGGGCGCCTGCTCAAGATGCATGCCAACAAGCGCGAAGAAATCAGCGAGATTCTTGCGGGCGACATTTGCGCCGCGGTGGGCCTGAAGGGCGTGAGCACAGGCGACACGATTTGCGACGAGGATCATCCCATCGCGCTCGAGAATATTACGTTTGCGGTTCCCGTGATTTCGGTTGCGGTTGAACCGAAGACGAAAGCCGATCAGGAAAAAATGGGCATGGCGCTCGGCCGTCTCGCCCAGGAAGATCCTACGTTCAAGGTTCACACCGATCCCGACAGCGGGCAGACCATCATCAGCGGCATGGGTGAGTTGCATCTGGAAATCATCGTCGACCGCATGATGCGCGAGTACAAGGTCGAGGCCAATGTCGGCAAGCCGCAAGTGGCGTATCGCGAAACCATCCGCAGGCACGCCGAGGCGGAGGGCAAGTATATCCGGCAGACCGGCGGCCGCGGCCAGTACGGTCACGCGAAAATCTACCTCGACCCCCAACCGCCGGGGACGGGCTACGAGTTTGTCAACGACACCACGGGCGGTTCGGTGCCGAAGGAATTTATCAAGCCGATCGATCAGGGCATTCAGGAAGCGCTCGAAGGCGGCATCTTGGCCGGCTATCCGATGGTCGATGTGAAGGCCACGCTGTACGACGGCAGCTACCACGACGTCGATTCGAACGAAATGGCATTCAAGATTGCCGGATCGATGGCGTTCAAAGAGGCGGCGCGCAAGGCTTCTCCGGTGCTGCTGGAGCCGGTGATGGCGGTGGAAGTGGTGACGCCGGAAGATTACGCTGGTGTGATCATGGGCGATTTGAGTTCGCGCCGCGGACGCATCGAAGGTATGGAGCACCGTGCGGGTTCGCAGGTGATCAAGGCCATCGTTCCGCTGGCGGAGATGTTTGGTTACGCGACCCACATGCGTTCGTCGACGCAGGGCCGCGCGGAATACTCGATGCACTTTGCGCGCTATGAGGAAGCTCCGCGGTCGGTGGCGGAGGAAATCATTGCGAAGGTGCAAGGGACAGCGAAGTGATCGCGCTTTGCGGGCGTGAGCGAAGCGAGAGCCCGCAGCGATCATCCTGAGCGTTTTTTTGCGAAGGATATGGTCGCGAGAGAAATTACATAGGTCCTTCGGCGCCAAAGAGCGGCGCCTCAGGACGACAACGGTGTAGCTAGAAGCTAAGAGCTAGGAGCTAAGAGCTGAGTTATGGCGAAAGAAAAATTTGATCGGAATAAGCCGCACTGCAACGTTGGGACGATTGGTCACATCGACCATGGCAAGACCACGTTGACGGCGGCGATCACCAAGGTTTTGTCGAAGCACAATCCCAAGAACACGTTCCGGTCTTTCGACTCGATTGACAACGCACCGGAAGAGAAGGCGCGCGGCATAACCATCGCCACGGCGCACGTCGAGTACGAGACGGCGAACCGGCACTACGCGCACGTCGATTGCCCGGGCCACGCCGACTACATCAAGAACATGATCACGGGCGCGGCGCAGATGGATGGCGGCATTCTGGTGGTGGCGGCTACCGACGGTCCCATGCCGCAGACGCGCGAGCACGTGCTGCTGGCGCGGCAGGTGGGTGTGCCGTATCTGGTCGTCGCGCTGAATAAGGTCGACGCGGTCGACGATCCGGAGTTGCTGGAACTGGTGGAGCTGGAAGTGCGCGAGTTGCTGAAGAGCTACAAGTTCCCCGGCGACGACGTACCGGTGGTTCGAGTGTCCGCGCTGAACGCGCTGAACGGGGAAGCGAAGGCCGAGGCGCAGGTCGACGAGTTGATGGCGGCGGTGGATAAATATATTCCGCAGCCGGTGCGCGAACTGGACAAGCCGTTCCTGATGCCGATCGAAGATATTTTTTCGATTCAGGGCCGGGGCACGGTGGTCACCGGAAGAATTGAGCGCGGCAAGGTGAAGGTCGGCGAGGAAGTGGAAATCGTTGGCTTCCGCGAGACCCGCAAGACGGTGGTCACGGGCGTTGAAATGTTCAAGAAACAGTTGGACGAAGGTATGGCGGGCGACAACGCCGGACTGCTGCTGCGCGGCATTGCGAAAGAAGACGTCGAGCGCGGCATGGTGCTGGCGAAGACGGGATCGATCACGCCGCACACCAAGTTCAAGGCTGAAGTCTACATTCTGACCAAAGAAGAAGGTGGAAGACATACGCCGTTCTTCAAGGGCTATCGTCCGCAGTTTTATCTGCGAACGACGGACGTGACGGGAGTGGCGGAGTTGCCGGCGGGCACGGAGATGGTGATGCCGGGGGACAATGTGAGCCTGGTGATCGAGTTGATCACGCCGGTGGCCATGGAAAAGGGTCTGCGGTTCGCGATTCGTGAAGGCGGCCACACGGTGGGCGCGGGAACGATTGCGGAGATTATTCAGTAGCGGCTGTGTGGCGCAAACGAAGTACATAGATCCTTCGCGAGACAAAAAACGTCTCGCTCAGGATGACAACCTAAAAATGACGCGGCTTGCGGCTTGCCGCCAGTTCTTTCTTCCCGGATAGCCGGGAGGGGTTAGAGAGATGACACAGTGATTGGAAAAGAAAGAATTCGCATTCGGTTGAAGGCTTACGACTATCGCATTCTGGATCAGTCGACGGGCGAGATCGTGGAAACGGCGCGGCGCACGGGCGCACAGATTGCGGGACCGATTCCACTGCCCACGATGAAGAACAAGTACTGCGTGCTGCGTTCGCCGCACGTGGACAAGAAATCGCGGGAGCAGTTTGAGATCCGCACCCACAAGCGGTTGCTCGACATTCTCGAGCCGACGCAGCAGACGGTGGACGCGCTGATGAAGCTGGATCTGCCGGCGGGCGTCGATGTCGAGATCAAGGCGTTCGGGAAAGAACATAAATAAGCTTCGAGCCTCGAGCTTTGAGCTACGAGCAGAAGCGCCCAGCCAATAGCAGTCGCTATGCGACTAGCCATGCTGGTGGAGATTGAGATTATGCCAACGAAGGTTACGGGGATTCTGGGCAAGAAGGTCGGGATGACGCAACTGTTTGACTCGAAGGGCGACGTTCGCCCGGTCACAGTGCTGCAGGCCGGTCCGTGTGTGGTGACGCAGCATAAGTCGGCCACACGAGACGGCTACGAGGCGGCCCAGATCGGACTGGTGGAGTTTGTGAAGGAATCGCGGCTGACCAAGCCGGCGCAGGGACACCTGGCGAAGAATAATCTTCCTCCGGTGAAGTTCATGCGCGAAGTGCCGCTCGAGGTCGAGGGCACGCCCGATGGCGACGGCTCGGTGAAAGTTGGCGACCGCGTGCTGGTCGAGATGTTCGAAGGCGAGCGGTTTGTCGACATCGTCGGGATCAGCAAGGGCAAAGGATTTCAGGGCGTTGTGAAGCGGCATCATTTTGCCGGTGGTCCGAAGTCGCACGGTTCGATGTTCCAGATTACGGGTTCGATCGGGTCGTCGGCGTTCCCCTCGCGCGTGTTCAAGGGGATGCGGATGTCGGGACACATGGGCAACGCCCGCGTGACCCAGCGCAACCTGCGCGTGCTGGGCGTGGACAAGGACGAGAATCTGCTGGTGGTCGAGGGCAGCGTGCCTGGACCGGAGGGCGGCTACATCGTGATTACGAAAGCGAAGAAGCCTCCACGAGAACGGCGCGGATTCGCAGGGTCGGCGACGGTGGATCCGTTGAAGGCGGCGAAGAGAGCGGCGAAGAAAGCATAAAGGAAGCGCGGGCGAGTCGCCCGCGCCCACACGAGAATTTATGGCAACGATAGACATACATAATTTGAGCGGCGAGAAGGTTGGGACGATGGATCTCGCCGATGAAATCTTCGGCGCGGTCAACGAAGATCTGCTCTGGGAAGCGGTGAAACATTACCGCGCCGGGCAGCGCGCCGGTACGCACAAAACCAAGGCGCGCTGGGAAGTTTCCGGCTCCGGCAAGAAGCTCTGGAAGCAGAAGGGCACGGGCCGGGCCCGCATCGGATCGATCCGGTCGCCACTGTGGCGGCACGGCTATACGGTGCATGGTCCGCAGCCGCGCTCTTACGACTACGCCTTCCCCAGGAAGAAGTTGATGGGCGCGTTGCGCTCGGCGCTGGCCGCGAAACTGGCGGACGGCAAGCTGATCGTGGTGAATTCGTTCGACATGAAAGAAGTGAAGACCAAGGAGTTCCGCAAGTCGCTGGACTCGCTGAAGGTGGATGCGACGGTTCTGATTATCGAAGAGCCGAAGCACGAGAATCACAACCTGGCCTTGAGCGCCCGCAACATCAAGGGGCTCGAGATGGTGTTGAGCAACGAAGTGCATCCGTACCATCTGCTGAAGTATGACCGGGCGATTTTCTCGCAGCCGGCGATCGAGAAGCTGCAGGTTTCGCTGAAGTCTTCGGTCTCAAAGCGGCAGCACAAGCCGGAAGCCGACGAAGGCACGAAGAAGGCGCACAGCGAGCGGCGCCGTCGCGCGCGGCATGACAAAGACAAAGCGGCGGAGGTGGCTTAATGAAATCCGCATACCAGATTATTCGCCGTCCCGTGATTACCGAAAAGGGCCTGGCCATCAAGGAGAACCAGAACACGCTGGTCTTCCAGGTGGAGCCCAAGGCGACCAAGACGGAAATTAAGCAAGCGGTGCAGACGATTTTCAAGGTGAAAGTGCATTCCGTGCGCACCGCCACCTATGTGGGAAAAGAGCGGCGGCGCGGGAAGTTCGCGGGCTACCGTCCCGACTGGAAGAAGGCGTACGTGCGGTTGCGGGCCGGCGAGAAGATGCCGGAGTACGCGCAGAATCTGTAAGAGGGATTCCGGCTTCCGGGAAGAGCAGATTCCTCACCGGCAAAGTTTGCCGGTTCGGAGTGACAGAGAGTTTGTAGCAGCAAAGAAGAGCTGATTATGCCAATTAAGACATACAGACCGACGACGCAGACGTTGCGCTACCGGACGACCCTCGTCAATGACGACATTACGACCAAGCATCCGCATAAGCCGCTGGTCGAGCCCAAGCCGCGCACCGGCGGACGCCGCAACTCCGGCGACACCACGATGCGGTTCATTGGCGGCGGGCACAAGCGCAAGCTGCGCATCATCGATTTCAAGCGCGACAAGACCGGGATTCCGGCGACTGTGACGACGATCGAGTACGATCCGAACCGCTCTTCGCGCATTGCGCTGCTGGCCTATGCCGATGGGGAGAAGCGGTACATCATTCAGCCGGAAGGGCTGAAGGTCGGCCAGAAAGTGCTGAGCGGTCCCGAGGCTGACATACTTGTCGGCAATGCATTGCCGCTGCGGAACATTCCGCCAGGCACGCAGATTCACAACCTCGAATTGAAGCCGGGCAAGGGCGGGCAGATGGTACGTTCCGCGGGTGGAGCGGCGCAGCTTATCGCGAAGGAAGAAGAGTACGCGCTGGTGAAGTTGCCTTCGGGCGAGACGCGCAAGATTTCGCAGGACTGCATGGCGACCATCGGCCAGGTCGGAAATCTGGATCATGAGAACGTAACCATCGGTAAAGCTGGGCGCTCGCGGTGGCTGGGAAAGCGTCCGCACAACCGCGGCGTTTCTATGAACCCGGTCGACCATCCGCACGGTGGTGGTGAAGGCAAGACCTCCGGCGGACGTCATCCGGTGACGCCGTGGGGGCAGCCGACGCGCGGATACAAGACGCGGAACAACAAGCGTACGGACAAGTTTATTGTGAGCCGGCGCAGCAAGTAGCGCCCACAACAAAGCTGCCGGCTGAAAGCTGACGGCTGAAAGCTGAGAGCAGAATTTATGGCACGTTCAACCAAGAAAGGCGCGTTCGTGGATGCTTACCTTCAGGCGAGGGTAGAAGGCATGAACGCGCGCAACGAGAAGAAAGTACTGCGCACCTGGTCGCGGCGTTCCACCGTGGTGCCTGAGATGGTGGGACACACGATCGCGGTGCATAACGGCAAAAAGTTCATTCCCGTGTACGTCACCGAGAACATGGTGGGCCACAAGCTGGGTGAGTTCAGTTTCACCCGGACGTTCAAGGGGCACTCCATGAGGGCGGCGACGGAAGTTGCGGCCAAGCCGGCCGGGATCCCGGGCGGTCCGGGGGCGATTACTCCGTCGGCTGCGTCAGCACCTGCGCCGAAGGCGTAAAAACAGCTTCTAGCTACTAGCTGCTAGCTAAGAAGACGAAGAGTTGAGATTACGACTATGGAATTTCGAGCGGAAATGCGGTACTTGCGGGTTTCGCCGCAGAAGGCGCGGCTGGTCCTGGAGTTGATTAAGGGCAAGCGCGTGGAAGAAGCGCGCAACACGCTGGCATTCACCAAGAAGCGCGTGGCGGCGCATGTGGGCAAGCTGCTGCAGTCGGCGCTGGACAACGCGAACTTTCTCAGCGCCGAGAAGAATCTCGACGTGGAGATCGACAACTTGTACGTGAAGAGTGCGATCGCCAACGAGGGGCCGCGCATGAAGCGCATCCGTCCGGCACCGCAGGGACGCGCGTACCGCTACCAGCGGCGTATTGCGCACATCATTGTGATTCTGGCGGAGCGCGGGAAGAGTGGTGACGCGGGTCCGAGACATGCTGGTGATGCCAGGACAGTCGAGGCGGCTCCGGCGAAGGGCAAGCGGCGGGCTCCGGCAGCGAAGGCTTCCGGGAAGAAGAAAGCGGTTGCGAAGTAGGTAGGGTCGGCGGGCGAGACGCCCACCGGACAGCCGGCGGGACGCCGGATCTACCAAGATCGGCGCGGCTGAAGAGTTTCGGTTCACAGGTTCGATTTAGGAGAAGCAATGGGACAAAAAGTCCATCCTTATGGTTTTCGCCTCGGCTTCACGAAGCCGTGGAAGTCGCGCTGGTTTGCCGAGCGGGATTACGACAAACAGCTGCACGAAGACGTCAAGCTGAAGGCCGAGCTGAAGGACAAGCTGAAGTCGGCAGGCATCAGCGCCATTGAGATTGAGCGGCCGGGCAACAAGCTGCGCATCATCATCAAGACGGCGCGACCGGGAATCATCATCGGGCGCAAGGGCGCGGAAATCGACAAGCTCAAGGCCGAGCTGCAGAAGAAGACGGCGGGCAAGGACATTTTTGTCGACATCCAGGAAGTGCACAAGCCTGAGCTGGACGCGCAACTGGTTTCGGAATCGATCGCGCTGCAACTGGAAAAGCGCGTGGGCTTCCGGCGCGCGATGCGCAAGGCAGTGGATTCGGCGCTGCGCTTCGGTTGCAAGGGCATCAAGGTGCGCGTGAGCGGACGGCTGAACGGCAATGAAATCGCGCGCTCCGAGTGGTATCTGCAGGGTCGGTTGCCGCTGCACACGCTGCGCGCGGATATCGACTACGGCTTCACCGAGGCGCGGACGACCTACGGCGTGATCGGCGTGAAGTGCTGGGTGTACAAGGGCGAGATTCTCCCGCAGAAGAAGCGCGAAGCCGCGACCACGGCGGGCGGATTCTAAAGGGTTTTGCTAAGAGCTAAAAGCTGAGAGCTAAGAGCTGATTCTATGTTGATGCCAAAGAAAGTGAAGTATCGCAAGCAGCAGCGCGGGCGCATGACCGGCAAGGCGTGGCGCGGGTCGACGCTGGCGTTCGGGGATTTCGGGCTGAAGGTGCTGGAGCCCGGGTGGATCACCGACCGGCAGATTGAAGCCAGCCGCGTGGCCATGACTCGTTTTGTGAAGCGCGGGGGAAAGATATGGATCCGCGTGTTTCCCGACAAGCCGGTCACCAAGAAGCCGGCCGAAACCCGTATGGGCAAGGGCAAGGGCGCGCCGGATCATTGGGTCGCGGTAGTGAAGCCGGGGAAGATTTTGTTTGAGATGGAAGGCGTGACCATTACGGATGCGACCGAGGCAATGCGGCTGGCGTCGCATAAGCTGGCGCTGCGGACGACGCTGGTCAAGCGCGAGGGTGCGGCGCACTAAGAAGCTTTCAGCTATCAGCTGTCAGCTTTCAGTTGACCGCCTGGAATTTGGTTGAGGAACTTTATGAAGGTAGACAAAATCAGAAATTTGACAGATGTGGAACTGGGCAACCAGGAGCGCGAGCTTGCCGACCAGCTCTTCAAGCTGAAGTTTCAGCTGAACATGGGCCAGACGGAGAGCCTGAAGAAGATTCGCGGACTGCGCAAGGACATTGCGCGCGTCAAGACGATACTCGGAGAGCGCGAGCGCTCGGCCGCGCAGGAGAAACGATAATGGCGGGAACCAATACACAGGCCACGGCGAAGGTGCAGGGTCGGCGCAAGGAAGTGGTGGGAGAAGTGGTCGCCAACCGCATGCAGAAGACGATTGTGGTGAAGGTGACGCGCAAGAAGGCGCATCCGTTCTACGGACGCGTGGTGGCGCGCAACAAGAAGTTCTATGCGCACGACGAGAAGAACGAAGCGCACGTCGGCGATGTGGTGCGGATTGAAGAGACGCGTCCGCTGTCGAAGCTGAAGCGCTGGAAGCTGAAAGACATTGTGCGCAAGACTACGCTGGTGCCGGAAGCTGTGACGGAAGTTCCGGGCGTCTAGTTGCGCGGGAGCTGCCGCGCCAGATGCGGGTCGTGAGTGAGTCGCGAAGAGGGAGATTGAAGCCATGGCTGTGATGATGAGATCGATGCTGGAGGTCGCCGACAACTCCGGCGCCCGCAAGCTGCAGATGATTTTGCCGCTCGGCGGCTCGACCGGACTGAATGCCGGGCTGGGCGACATAATCACGGCGTCGGTGAAAGAGGCGGCGCCTGAGGGCCAGGCGAAAAAGGGAACCGTGGTGAAGGCCGTGATCGTGCGCACCCGCAAAGAGTATCGTCGGCGCGACGGAACCTATATCCGCTTCGACCAGAATGCCGCGGTGCTGATTAACGATGTGGGCGAACCGGTGGGAACCCGCGTGTTCGGTCCAGTGGCGCGCGAACTGCGCGAGAAGAAGTTTTTGAAGATTGTTTCGCTGGCGCCGGAAGTCATCTAGCGCAGGTTTCAAAAGTTTCAGAGTTTCAAGGTTTCAAGGTCCTTGAGATTCCGAAGCTGGGCGAAGAGTGATTCGCTTTGAAACCTTGGAACTTTGAAACCTTGAAACTTTGAATTTATGAGAACCGTAAGCACTGAAAACAAGCGAGTGGATCTCCGGCGGAACGACACCGTGAAGGTGATCACCGGACGGGACAAGGGCAAGGAAGGGCGCGTGCTGCGCGTGTTTCCGAATGACGCCAAGTTGCTGGTCGAGCACGTGATGATGGTGAAAAAGCACGTGCGGCCGAACCCGCAGCGCAACATCAAGGGCGGCATCGCCGAGCAGGAGAGCCGGATTGCGATCTCCAACGTGCAACTGGTATGCGCGACCTGCGGGCCGGTCCGCATCGGCCACGAAGTGCGCGGCGACCGCAAGGTGCGCGTGTGCAAGAAGTGCGGAACGACGCTGGATAAATGAGCTGTTAGCTGTTAGCTCTTAGCCATTAGCTTTTAGCTTGTGGCGGCAAATGCGAACAGCAGGCATGAAAATTGAGTCTCACGAACCGGTAGACGCAGTGAGCGACAAAGCTAAAGGCTAAGAGCTAATGGCTAAAAGCTGCTCCCGCAACCCGAAACCGTGAGAGGAAGTTGACGGGACGAAAATGGCAAAAGATAAAAAGGGACAGAAGGAATCGCAGGAGCAGAAGGCGCCCGATCAGGCGCGGCACAGCGCGAAGGAACGTCCGCGGCTGCGCTCGAAGTTCGATAAGGAAGTGGCTCCCGCTCTGCTGAAGGAACTGGAGCTGAAGAACGTGATGGCGGTTCCGCGGCTGCACAAGATTGTTGTGAACATGGGCGTGGGCGAAGCAACGCAGAACGCGAAGGTGCTCGATCCGGCGGTGAATGAACTCGGTCAGATCACCGGGCAAAAGCCGGTGGTGACACGGGCGAAGAAGTCGATCGCGGCGTTCAAAGTGCGCCAGGGACAATCGATCGGCGCGATGGTTACGCTGCGCGGCGACCGCATGTACGAGTTCTTTGACCGGCTGGTGAATATCGTTCTGCCGCGCGTGCGCGATTTCCGCGGAGTCTCGACCAAGTCGTTCGACGGGCGCGGCAACTTCACGCTCGGTCTGCACGACCAGCTGATTTTTCCGGAGATCTCGTACGAGAAGGTCGACAAGCAGAAGGGCATGAACGTCACGATCGTGACGACCGCCGCGAATGACAATCAGGCTCGGACGTTGTTGAAGCATATGGGAATGCCGTTCCGGGCGTAAGAGCAAGTTTCAAGGTTTCAGAGTTTCAAGGTTTCAAGAAGGATCGAATGGCTACTACAGCAAAACGAGTCAAAGACGGCGTTGGGTTGCACCAACGAGCGGAAGACGTAAAGAGGCCGGATAAACCGTGTCCGAAATGTCTCGGAAAAGGCCTGGTGGACGGCAAGAAGTGCGTCTGCAAGAACGGAAGGATCTTCACCACGCGCAGGCACAACCGCTGCAATCTGTGCGGACGGCCGCGCGCGTTTCTGCGCAAGTTCGGCATTTGCCGCTTGTGCTTCCGCCAGCTCGCGCTGCGCGGGGAGATTCCAGGGGTTTCGAAGTCGTCGTGGTAGGAGGCGCGGCCTCTCGCATTCAGCGGGAGTCGTGCCGAGGGTAGGGATCCTTCGTGGCCAACAACGCCGCTCAGGATGACAACTCTTAAGAGCAGACGAAGCAACACGCTGCCGCAGGTTCTCCGCTGAAGGCGGAGCGAACGGGTGGCAAGAGGAGAAGCAAACGATGAGGTTGACCGATCCGGTCGCAGACATGCTGACGCGAGTGCGGAACGCACTCCAGGCCCGGCACCAGAAGGTGGACATACCGGCTTCGCGGTTGAAGCTTGAGATTGCCCGCATTCTGAAGGAAGAGGGCTACATCTCCAATTTCAAGCCGACGGAAGAAGAAGGCCACAAGGTCATCCGGATTTATCTGAAGTACGGTGCCAACAACGAAGCGGCCATCTCGAAGGTGGAGCGCGTGTCGCGCCCCGGATGCCGCGTCTATGTGCGCCGCAGCGAGATTCCTCGCGTGCTGGGCGGCATGGGGATCAACATCCTCACCACGCCGCGCGGCGTGATGACCGGCCGCCAGGCCCGCAAAGAGGGCGTGGGCGGCGAGTTGCTGTGCCAGATTTACTAAGAGCAGCTATCAGCTATCAGCCGTCAGCCTTCAGCCAGGGCGCGGTTGTGAAAAAGCTGAGAGCTGATAACTGAAAGCTGAGAGCTGAAAGCTTATGTCACGAATTGGAAAAAAGCCGATCCCGATCCCCAAGGGGGTGACGGTAAAAATCGAAGGCAACACCATCGCGGTGCAGGGGCCGAAGGGCAAGCTGGATACGGAGCTGCCGTCCGGCATCACGATCGAGCAGAAGGACGGAATCATCGTCGCGGTTCGCCAGAATGATTCACAGGCGGCGCTGCACGGACTGGCGCGCGCCTTGGTCAACAACGCCGTTGAGGGCGTGACCAAGGGCTGGACCCGCGAACTGGAAATCGTCGGCATCGGTTACCGCGCCGAAATGAAGGGCAAGCAGATGGTCGTGTTCAACCTGGGTTACTCGCATCCGATCGAGTACCCGTTGCCGACCGGCGTGGATGCGACGGTGGATCCGAAGCAGACGAAGATTGCGCTGACGGGGATCGACCGGCAGAAAGTGGGACAGGTAGCGGCGGAAATGCGCTCGCTGCGTCCGCCGGATCCATACAAGAACAAGGGCGTCCGCTATGCGGGCGAGCGCTTGAAGAAGAAGGTCGGAAAGACCGGAGCGAAATAAGAACTAGCTGTCAGCTATCAGCTGTCAGCTCTCAGCAACTTCGGATTCGTCGAAGTTCTGTGGGTTGGGTTTGCTGATCGCTGACGGCTGATAGCTGAGAGCTTAATCATGCTGACAAGAATTACGAAGAACGAGAAGCGCGGGCATGTACACGACCGCATCCGGAAAAAGATGCAGGGGACTGCGGAGCGTCCGCGGCTCAACGTGTACCGTTCGCTGAATCACATTTACGTGCAGGTCATCGACGATCTGCACGGCAAGACGCTGGTTTCCGCCAGCACGGCCGAAGGCAAGAAGGAAGACCGGCGCACGGGCGGGAATGTGGCCTCCGCGAAAACGGTAGGCAAGACGATTGCCGAGCGCGCCAAGGCCAAAGGCGTGACCAAGGTCGTATTCGACCGGGGCGGCTACATTTATCACGGGCGCGTGAAGGCTTTGGCCGACGCGGCGCGCGAAGCGGGATTGAAGTTCTAAGAACAGCCGCGAGCTTCGAGCGGCGAGCTATGAGCTAGCTTGGAATGCTCACAGCTCAAAGCTCCCGGCTCTCAGCTAGAATCTGAGAAATTATGCCAACAGTGATTAAGAAACTTGATGCGAATTCGTTCCAGCTGAAGGACCAGGTCGTCGCCATTAACCGCGTGACCAAGGTCGTCAAGGGCGGAAAGAATCTTTCGTTTGCCGCGCTGGTCGTGGTGGGGGATCCGTCGGCCGGAGTGGTGGGCTACGGTTCCGGGAAGGCCAAAGAAGTTCCGCAGGCCATCCGCAAAGCAATCGAGTCGGCCAAGAAAAATTTGATGAAGGTGAACCTGACGCAGACCAGCATTGCGCACCTCGTGCTGGGACGCTACGGTTCGGGCAAAGTGCTGCTGAAGCCGGCGCCGGAAGGCACGGGCGTGATTGCGGGCGGCGCGGTGCGCGCGGTCATGACGTCGGCGGGAGTGCTGAATGTGCTGACGAAATCGATCGGCACGACCAATCCGCACAACGTGATCAAAGCGACCTTCGATGCGCTGAAGCAGTTGAAGACCCGCGAGGGCGTGGCCGCGATGCGCGGGAAGACGGCGCAGGAGCTTTAAAGACAGTACTCAGTACTCGGTGCGCAGTACTCAGACAAGTGCGAATTTTCGAGGTTTACGAGATGACGGCGAAGAAAACTAGTGCGGCAAGCGGGAAGATTCACCTGAAGTGGGTGCGGTCCGCGATTTGTGCCCCGGTGAAACAGAAGCTGGTGATCAAGGGTCTGGGGTTCACGCGGCTGAATCAGGTGATTGAGCGTCCGGACACGAACGCCATCCGCGGCATGGTGGCGAAGGTGCCGCATATGGTCGAGGTAGTGGAGTAGTTCAAAGTTTCAGGGTCTCAGAGTTTCAAGGTTTCAACGTCTTGATACGGACTCTGATCGATCCTTGAAACATTGAAACTTTGAAACGTGGGTGTACTTATGAATTTATCCAATATTCGAGCACCGAAGAAGGCGACGGAAAAGCGCAAGCGCGTGGGGCGCGGCATGGGCTCCGGCATGGGCAAGACTTCTACCCGTGGACACAAGGGGCAGCGCTCGCGCACTGGCTCGCGCATGATCCGCGGGTTTGAAGGCGGCCAGATGCCGCTGCACCGCCGCATGCCGAAGCGCGGCTTCACCAATATTTTCCGCAAGGAATTCAACATCGTGAGCCTGGAGCGGCTGGTGGAGATGGGCGATTCTTTTCACGGCGACCCCATCACTCCCGAAGTGCTGCGGAAGGCCGGAGTGATCAAGACCAAGCATCCGGTGAAGATTCTGGGCGACGGAGAATTGAAGATCGCGATCACGGTGCACGCGCACAAGTTCTCGAAGTCGGCGCAGGAAAAGATCACCAAGGCGGGCGGCAAGGTTGAGGTCTTATCAGTGAAGGCGGGGCAGTAATGTTCGACAAACTGGCTAATATCTTCCGCATTCCGGACCTTCGCAAACGCATCCTGTTCACACTCGCGATGCTGTTTGTGTACCGGTTGGGCGGACACCTTCCGACGCCGGGAATCGATACAGCCAAGCTGGAAAGTTTCTTCACGCAGGGCAGCACGAGCGGGTCGTTGCTGGGATTCGTCGACCTGTTCTCGGGCGGCCAGTTGCGCCGCATGACGATTTTTGCCCTGGGCATCATGCCGTACATCACGGCATCGATCATTCTGCAGTTGCTGACTGTGGTCTATGAGCCGCTGGCCAAGCTGCAGAAAGAAGGCGAACTCGGGCGCAAGAAGATTACGCAGTGGACCCGCTATATCACCGTCATTTTGAGCACGGTGCAATCGTTCGGCATCGCAGTGGGCCTGGAAAAGGGCGGCTTCGCGCTGAATCCCGGCTGGAGCTTTCGACTCTTGACCATGATCACCCTGACCACGGGCAGCGCGTTCATTATGTGGCTGGGCGAACAGATCACCGAGCGCGGCGTCGGTAACGGGATGTCGCTGCTGATCTTCTCCGGAATTGTGGTGGGCTTGCCGCGTGGTGTGGTGGATTTAGTCGAGAAGGCGAAGAATGCCGCATGGGGCGCGATGACGTTCCCACTGATGGTGTTCCTGATCGTCTTCATGGTGGCGGTGGTGGGATTCATCGTCTGGGTGGAACGAAGCGAACGGCGAATTCCGGTGCAATACGCCAAACGTGTGGTCGGACGCAAGGTGATGGGCGGGCAATCGACGCACTTGCCTTTGCGAGTAAACGCTGGCGGCGTGATGCCGGTGATTTTTGCGTCGTCGATTCTGACGTTGCCACAAACCATCGGGTACGGGCTGCGCAACAGCCGCTACTTCGGAGATCTGATTCGGATGCTGGGTTGGGGCGAGCCGCTGTATACCTTGCTGTATGCGGTCGGCATCATTTTCTTCGCGTACTTTTATGTCTCGATCGTGTTCAATCCCAGCGAAGTCGCCGACAACATGCGGAAGTATGGCGGGTTTATTCCGGGTATCCGTCCTGGGAAGCGCACTGCGGACTTCATCAATGAAGTGCTCACGCGGATCACACTGGTGGGCGCGCTATACCTGATTCTGATTTCGTTCATTCCTGAGTGGATGATCACCGGTATTCACCTTAACCATCTTCCGGGCGCGCTGGGGCGGGCGTTCGAAATTCTGCCCAACTGGGTGACGAATGGTCTGGGTGTGAGTTTCTACTTTGGTGGAACGTCGTTGCTGATCGTGGTGGGCGTGGCGATGGATACGGTCACGCAGATTGAGGCGCAGTTGATCATGCGCCACTACGATGGATTTACGCCGCGCAGCGGAAGGATTCGCGGCCGCCGGACCTGGTGATCGGACCTGGTTCTCGGCGAGTCGCGGGCGAGATGAAATTGTAGTTGTGGGGTGGCTGCACCTCGGCTTGTGTTTGGGGCGCCGGGGAGACTGAGCTCGGGAGGCTTTGTCAAGCCGATGGCGCAGGAAACCTCGCGTGAAGTAGGTCCCGTTGTGCTGCTCGGGCCGCCGGGTGCCGGAAAAGGCACTCAAGCCAAGCGCATCATGGAACGCTACGAAATTCCCCAGATCTCAACCGGGGACCTCCTGCGGGAGAACGTAGTCCGCGGGACGGAACTGGGACTCGTGGCCAAGGCGGTAATGGCGCGAGGGGAACTGGTTTCTGACGATCTGGTGTGCGTCATGGTCCGCGAACGGCTGATGCAGCCGGACTGCAAGCGCGGGTATGTGTTGGATGGGTTTCCCCGGACGGCAGCTCAGGCCGGGTGGCTCGATGCGCTGCTCGACCATGAGCTCTTTGACAACTCGCGTCCCACCCGGGCCTGGCCAATTGTGATCCGCCTGGACGTGGACTATAATCAACTATTGCTCCGGATCACTGGACGCCGTTCTTGTCCCTCCTGTGGACGGATTTATAACATCCACTTCCAGCCGCCCCGCGTAGATGAACTCTGCGACGTAACCGGGGAAAAGCTGGTGACCCGCAATGACGACCGGTTGGAAGTCATTCAGCCCAGACTCACGGCATACCAGGAGCAGACTCGTCCGGTAGCGGACTATTACCAGCGGACGGGCAGGTTAATCTCGATCAACGGAGATCTGCCCATGGACGATGTTACGGAACAGATTTTCAGAATTTTGGAAGATCACGACGCGTAAGAATGGCGATTGTGTGTAAATCATCGGCAGAGATAGAGAAGATGCGGCACAGCGGCCGCATCGTTCGCCAGGTTCTCGACCACGTCAGAACCCTGGTGGCGCCGGGCGTGTCGACGATGGACCTGGAGCGCGCCGCCGAGAAGAAGATCAAGGAACTGGGCGCGAAGCCGGCGTTCAAGGGGTACTACGATTATCCCTGCGTGTTGTGCACTTCGGTGAACGAGGAGATTGTGCACGGCATCCCGTCAGAAAAGCGGGTGCTGCAGGAAGGCGACATCGTTTCGATTGACTGCGGCGTGGTGCTCGACGGGTACTACGGGGACGCGGCGATCACGGTTCCGGTGGGTAACGCGCTGAAGCCGGAGTTGCAGAAGTTGCTGGATGTGACGGAAGCTTCGCTGTACCGCGGGATTGAGCAGGCGCGGATCGGGAATTCGATCGGCGATGTGGGCGCGGCGGTGCAGGAGCATGTGGAAGCCGCGGGATTCAGCGTAGTGCGCGAGTTCGTTGGGCATGGGATTGGGACCCGGTTGCACGAAGAGCCGCAGGTTCCGAACTTCGGAGCGCGCGGGCACGGCGCCAGGTTGCGCGAGGGAATGGTCATCGCGATTGAGCCGATGGTGAATTACGGCAAGCCTGAGACGCGAGTGCTGGGCGACAAGTGGACCGCAGTAACCGCCGACGGCAGTTTCAGCGCGCATTTTGAACATTGCGTAGCGGTGACGAAAGATGGTCCGGTGATTTTGACGCAGTAAGCTGCGAGTCGCGAGCTACGAGTTGTGAGTATGATCGGTTCGCTCGAAGCTCACGGCTCGAAGCTTGCAGCTAAAGGGGTGCATGAGCAAAGAAGACGCGATTGAAGTGATGGCGGTGGTTCTGGAACCCCTGCCCAACGCCATGTTCCGGGTGGAACTGGAAAACAAACACCAGGTGCTGGCGCACGTATCCGGCAAGATGCGCAAGAATTTCATCCGCATTCTGCCGGGGGACAAGGTTGCGGTGGAGCTTTCGCCGTACGACCTGAATCGCGGACGAATTGTGTATCGCTACAAATGATTTTAAGTTTGCCGGCGGCGGATCGCTGACGGCTGAAGGTTGGGTTATGAAGGTTAGAGCATCGGTAAAAAAGATTTGTGACAAGTGCAAGGTCATCCACCGCAAGGGTGTGGTGCGGGTAATTTGCGTAAACTCGAAACACAAGCAGCGCCAGGGCTAAGCCCGCGGCTGAGGAGTTAAGGAATGGCACGTATTGCAGGCGTCGATCTTCCGCGCCAGAAGCACATCAACATCGCGCTGACGTATATCTACGGCATCGGTCATCCACGCTCGCGGCGCATCTGCGACGAGGCGAAGGTCGAGCCCATGAAGAAGGTGCAGGACCTGAGCGAAGAAGAGGTCAACCGCATCCGTACGGTCATTGAGGCCGAGGGACTGGTGGAAGGCGATCTGCGCAAGGAAGTTTCGATGAACATAAAGCGTCTCATCGAAATCGGCTCCTATCGCGGATTCCGCCACCGCCGCAACCTGCCGGTCCGCGGCCAGCGCACACATACGAATGCCCGTACCCGCAAGGGTCCGCGCAAGGGAACGGTCGCGCAGAAGAAGAAGGCGACGGCAAAGACATAAAAACAGTACGCAGTACTCGGTACTCAGTTCTCAGTTCGAGAACTGATTTGACTGAGTACTGAGTACCGAGAACTGAGAACTGAGAATGGCGAAACCAGCAGCAGCGGGCGGCGCAACAGCCGCACCCGATAAAAAAGGTAAGAAGAAAACCTTCAAGAAGAAGGAGCGCAAGCACGTTCCACATGGACTGTGCTATGTGCAGGCGTCCTTCAACAACACGATCGTGACCATTACCGATATGAACGGCAACGTTCTGTCGTGGAAGAGTTCGGGATCGCTCGGCTTTCGGGGATCGCGCAAGGGCACGCCCTTTGCCGCCCAGCAGGCCGCGTCGAACGCCTCGAACATGGCGCGGGATCATGGAGTGCGCAGCGTGGATGTGCGCGTCAGCGGTCCGGGGTCGGGCCGCGAGTCGGCCGTGCGCGCGCTGGCTGCCTCGGGAATCGAAGTACGTTCGATTCGCGACGTCACGCCGATTCCGCACAACGGATGCCGTCCGCCGAAGAGACGCCGCGTGTAAGCTGTTTGGGAGAAGTTTCAAAGTGGCAACGTTTCAAGGTTTCAAAGCCAAAACCTTGAAACATTGAAACCTTTGAAGCTTTGAAACATGATTTTCGACCGGGAGGAAGGGTGAAGCCAAACCCGTAAACCGGTCATCTAAAGGAGAAGAAACTTGGCACGTTATACCGATGCAGTCTGCCGTCTATGCCGCCGCGAGGGCATGAAGCTGTTCCTCAAAGGCGCAAAGTGCTTTAGCGACAAGTGTCCCATCGAGAAGCGCAACTTCGCTCCCGGACAACATGGCAAGGACCGCAAAGCCAAGATCGTTGGCTACGGCCTGCAGTTGCGCGAGAAGCAGAAGGCCAAGCGCATTTACTTCACGCAGGAAGGCCAGTTCCGCAACTACTTCGAGAAGGCCGCGCGCTCGCAGGGCGTAACCGGCGAGAAGTTGCTGCAGCAGCTCGAACGGCGTCTGGATAACGTCGTCTACCGCCTGGGATTCGCCCAGTCGCGGCGCCAGGCGCGCCAGTTAGTGCGTCACGGGCACGTAGCCGTCGACAACCGCAAGGTCAACATTCCTTCGTATGAAGTGAGCGCGGGCGAAGAGATCGCGATCCGCGAGAAGAGCAAGAAGCTTACGGTGCTCGAACTGGCGAAGGAGTTTGCCAGCCATGGCACGACGGTGAGTTGGCTGGAAGTGGATCGCGACAACTACAAGGCGAAGGTGCTGTCGCTGCCGAAGCGCGAAGATATTCAGTTGCCGGTCAACGAGCAGCTGATTGTTGAACTTTACAGTAAGTAAGAGTTTTGTTTTACAGGTTTCAAAGTTTCAGAGGTTTCAAGGTTTCACAGCCTTGAAACTTTGCAACCTTGAAACGTTGAAACCTTGGTCTTGTATTTCGAGCCAGATCAGCCTTGGCTGACGCTTGACCTGAGTCCGGACCGATTCAGGGAGTCAGCTTTGAGCCAAACGGCCGAAGGAGAAACACATGCTTTGGAAGGGTTTTCAGAAACCGAAACGTCTCGCAACCGACACCTCCAGCCTCACCGACAAGTACGGCATGTTCTGGGCACAGCCGTTTGAACGCGGCTTCGGCACAACCGTGGGCAACGCCCTGCGACGCGTGCTGCTGAGCTCGATTGAAGGCGCGGCCGTCACTGCAGTGAAGATGGAAGGCGTGCTGCACGAGTTCCAGTCGATTCCTGGTGTGGTCGAAGACGCGACCGACATCATCCTCAACCTGAAGCAGATTCCGTTCAAGCTTGCGGGCGATGCTCCGAAAGCGATCTACCTGCGCGCGGATCAACCGGGCGTGGTCACCAGCGGCATGATCGAAGCCGACGGCGATGTCGAGGTTCTCGATAAAGACGTATACATCGCGACGGTCAGCGAGGGCGGTAAGCTCGACATGGAAATGCGTCTGAAGCGCGGGCGCGGCTACACTTCCGCCGACAAGAACTTCGACGAGGACCTGGGCATCGGATTCATTCCGATCGACTCGGTTCACTCGCCGGTGCGCAAGTGCAATTACACCGTCGAAGCGGCGCGTCTCGGACAGATCACCGACTACGACAAGCTGACGCTCGAAGTGTGGACCAACGGCTCCATCACGCCGGCCGATTCGCTTGGCCTGGCGGCGAAGCTGCTGAAGGACCACATGAACATCTTCATCAACTTCGAGGAAGAAATCGAAACTGGCACGTCGTCGTCGGACGACCGCAAGCCCGAGATCCACAACGAGAACCTGAATCGTTCCGTGGAAGAGCTCGAGCTGTCGGTGCGCAGCTATAACTGCTTGAAGAATGCGAATATCCAGACCATTGGAGAACTCGTGCAGAAGACAGAAGCCGAAATGTTGAAGACCAAGAATTTCGGCCGCAAGTCGCTGAACGAGATCAAGGAGATTCTCTCCTCTATGGGTCTGAGCCTGGGTATGAAGATCGACGAGCACGGGAATGCCGTGCCCGGGCCGACTTCGAACCAGGTGCTGCCGGCTTCGGCTTACGGACCGGACGACCAGCTGTAGGAAGCAAGTTCCAACGTTTCAAGGTTTCAAAGTTTCGGGTGTGCCGAGTTGCTTACGTCTTCACTGGCCACCCGAGACTTGAATCTTTAAACTGCGAACACGAATTTAAGACAGGGGATCCTCCCATGCGTCACAAAGTTGCTGGATATAAACTCGGACGGAACACCGCGCACCGGCGGTCGCTGCTGCGCAACCTGGTCACTTCGGTGATCGTGGAAGAGCGCATCGAGACGACTGTTCCCAAGGCCAAGGCCGCGAAGCCCATCGTCGAGAAGATGATCACGCTGGGCAAGCGGGGCGATCTCGCGGCGCGGCGTCTGGCCGCGGCTTATCTCATGACCGATGAGGCCGTGGTGAAGTTGTTCGACACGGTTGGGCCGCGTTTCGGCGATCGCAACGGCGGGTATACGCGCATCATCCGCACCCACTGGAATAAGGGTGACGGCGCCGACAAGGCTTTCCTCGAACTGCTGGGCAGCGAGAAGATCCTCGACGAAAAGCGCGAGAAGCGTGCCGAAGTCCGCGCCAAGAAGGTTGCCGAAACCAAGAAAGCCATGGAAGAGGCGGAAGCGCAAGCGCAGCACGATGGCGGCGTCGAGCCCGTGAAGGACGAAGACAAGAAAGAGTAGCTCCTCATGTTCTACGAAGGGCGCGGCCATCGGCCGCGCCTTTTTGTTTGTCAGGCACTTTGCCGCACTCGTACATGTCCCTCCGCGTCTCCCACTGGTAATCTTCCCTCGCTATGCACTTGTCCTTAAACTTCTACTAATGGCCTTTACCCGCGTACAAATAGGGATTGCCGTCGGCGCCGGCGTTTTGCTGGTGGGGGTATTTGTCGGCTACCTGTGGTGGCTGAGCAATCAGGGGCCAGTGCTTGCGCGTTCGGAGGATCACGATCCGCTGACTGGGCTGCCGGTCAGCATCAAGATGAATCCGCTGCGCGACCGCTCGACGGAGAAGGCTGCCAATAAGTTTCTGCGCGAAATTCGCGACGGTCGCTGCGACGACGTGCTTTCCAAGTGGGAGCACGACTACCACAAAAAATACGCGAAGTATATATGCACCTCTGAGGCGCAGCACCCGCTGCTCTCGTGGGAACTGGTGGATTGGGAAGAGGCAGGGCCGCTGATCGTCTTGCACTATCGCGGCAAGCGGGAAACCAATGCGGGCCCGGGGCAGGCCGGAATAGATCAGGATCTCTTTACTGTCACCGTCGCGCGCAAGGGTAGCGACTGGCTCGTGACGAAGTACGACGCGATGTACTGAAGAAGCTCTCAGCTTACAGTACTCAGTACTCAGTTGCGCGATGCATGAGATTGGTGATAGCCCTGTTCCCCTGTTTTTCTCCTCGGTCCGGCCTTCGTGATAAAACTTCTCTATGTCTGTGCCCTCCTCTGACCCTCAGCCTTCTGCTGCGCGAAATATCTACGCCTTCGGGATTACTTCTTTTCTGAACGACACCGCGACCGAGATGGCTTATTGGGTGCTGCCCGCGTTTCTGGTTTCGCTGGGGGCGGGGCCGGCGCAGTTGGGGTTGATCGAGGGGCTCGCCGAGAGTGTTGCTTCCTTCGCGAAACTTTTCTCCGGATATTTGACCGACCGCATCGAGCGGCGTAAGCCCTTAGTCGTGGCGGGATATTTCGTCGCGAACGCGGTGAAGCCGCTACTCGCATTGGCTGGCGCGTGGTGGCACATTCTGCTGATCCGGTTCAGCGACCGGCTGGCGAAGGGAGTGCGCGGGGCACCGCGCGACGTGATGGTCGCGGAGTCGGTGCCGAAGCAGCGGTTGGGATCCGCTTACGGTCTGATTCAGTCCATGGACTCGGCGGGAGCGATTGCGGGGCCGCTGGCGGCTCTGGTGTTGCTGGCGCGGTACGGAATCCGGGGCGTGTTCTGGGCTGCGGCCATCCCCGGGGCGCTGTGCGTGATGGTGGCGCTGTTCGGGATTCGTGAGACCAAACGCATGTCGTCCGCGGATCGCGATTCGCCGCTCGCGAAGAAGGCCTCTTCGGTTCCAAGTGCCGGCAGCCCTGCGCTGCCGGGCTCGTTCTATATGGTGCTCGTCGCGGTGACTTTGTTTTCGCTCGGCAATTCGAGCGACATGTTTCTGGTGATGCGGGCGCAGAATGTTGGCATCCGGGTGGCGCTGGCGCCGCTGCTGGGGCTGGTTTTCAACATCACGTACACGCTGGGATCATGGCCGGCAGGATGGTTCAGCGACCATTTCTCGCGCCGCTGGATTGCGGCTGTCGGGTATTTGATCTTCGCGGGAGTTTATTTTGTGTTCGGGCGGGCGCCGTCCACGCTCGCGATTTGGATCACGATGGCCGTCTACGGCTTGTACTACGCTTTGACGCAACCGGTGCTGAAAGCGCTGGTGGTTGAGACCGTGGGGGAGGACGTGCGTGGGCGGGCGCTAGGCGTGTATTTCTTTGTGACGAGTGTGGCTACACTGGCGGCCAGTCTGATCACGGGAGAGTTGTGGAAGAATTACGGCGCGGGAGTCCCGTTTTATTTTTCTGCGGGCCTAGCCGCGGTCTCAGCGACCCTGCTCGTGATCAAGCCCGAGCCTGTTATTCGAGGAAAGAGTTGACCTTCGAGGTTGACGCGCACGCTGCGTCTACGCAGCTAGTCTCATCGCTCGAACGACCTCAGAGCCATCTCATCCAAAAAAACACAAGAATCTGAGCTGCGATTCCGGCGCAGGTATCGAGTAGAACGTCCCACGGAGTACCGGTGCGCGAGGGGATGAAGCTCTGGTGCCACTCGTCGAGGCTGGCGACGAGGGCGGTTCCCAGAAGGGCGATGATCGACCAACGGATGGTCCATCTTGCGTTTCGCAGGGAGGGCAGGGTCTCTCGCCAGGCGCGGAAAAGGAGGATGCTGAGCAGGCCGTAGCCGAAGACGTGTCCGGCCTTGCGAATGAAGAAGTGCCAGGGCTCGAAGTGCGCCAAGTCCATGCCGAAGAGATAATGCAGCACGGGGAAGAGGATGCGGCTGGTGGTGTGGGCGGAGAGATATTTCGTCGACTCAATGGCGATGACGATCAGCCACAGGATGGCGGCGATCCAGGCTTTGAGAGCTTCGTGGCGGTCGGTGGTCAAGCGAGTGGGGCGCCTGCAGTTCCGGAACTCCCACCCTTCGCAAAGAACGCGAAGGATGGGGCACCCAGACTTGATTTTTCGACCCGCGGCTGCGCCGCGCTACTCAATGGCATAGTTCGGGGCCTCGCGGGTGATCATGACGTCGTGTACGTGGCTCTCGCGGAGTCCTGCGCCGCTGATGCGGACGAAGCGCGTCTTCTGCAGCAGTTCAGGAATTGTGGAACAGCCGCAGTAACCCATGCCGGATTTCAATCCACCGACCATCTGGTGGACGATCATCGCGACGGAACCGCGGTAGGGAACGCGTCCTTCAATTCCTTCGGGGACAAGTTTGGCGAGGCGGTTGGAATCGCCGTCACCGGACGAGATCGAGGCGGAGGAATCTCCCTCGGTGCTCTGGAAGTAGCGTTCGCTGGATCCCTGGGCCATGGCGCCGATCGATCCCATGCCGCGATACGACTTGAACGATCGGCCTTGATACAGGATCATTTCGCCGGGGCTTTCGTCGGTGCCGGCGAAGAGCGATCCGATCATGACGGCACTCGCGCCCGCAGCCAGCGCCTTGGTAACGTCACCGGAGTACTTGATGCCGCCGTCGGCGATGATGGGAACGCCCGCGTCTTTCGTGGCGCGGTAGGCTTCGGCGATGGCGGTGATCTGCGGCACGCCGGCGCCGGTTACGACGCGCGTGGTGCAGATCGAGCCAGGTCCGATGCCGACCTTAATGCCATCCGCTCCGGCGCGCGTCAGTTCGCAGGCTCCGTCGAACGTGGCCACGTTTCCGGCCAGCAGTTCGATGTGGGGCAACTTCGATTTCACGAGCTTCACGGCGTCGAGAACTTTTGTGGAATGACCGTGAGCGCTGTCGATGGCGAGGACGTCGACTTTGGCTTCTGCGAGTTCCTGCGCGCGCTCGAGGAAATCTCCGGTAGCGCCGATGGCTGCGCCTACGCGGAGGCGGCCCTGCGAGTCTTTTGCCGCGTTGGGATATTTCAATTTCTTCTGGATGTCTTTAACTGTGATCAAGCCTTTGAGGTTGTACTTGTCGTCGACGACGAGAAGTTTCTCGACGCGATGCTGGTGAAGAATTTTTTCCGCGTCTTCGAGCGTGGTGCCTACCGGGACGGTGATGAGATTTTTCTTGGTCATCACTTTATCGATGGGAATGTCGAACCGAGTTTCAAATCGCAGGTCACGGTTGGTGAGGATGCCTACGAGCTTGCCGTGCTCGGTGATGGGCACGCCGGATATCTTGTACTTGCGCATGACTTCGAGCGCGTCGCTGACGCGGTCGGTGGGCGACATGGTGACGGGGTCGACGATCATTCCGCTTTCTGAGCGCTTCACCTTGTCGACTTCGTTTGCTTGCTGCTCGATGGTCAAGTTGCGATGAATGATGCCGAGGCCGCCCTGCTGCGCGAGCGCTATGGCCATGTGCGACTCGGTCACGGTGTCCATGGCGGCGCTGACGATCGGAATGTTCAGGCTGATGTTGCGGGTCAGTTGTGTCTGAGTGACAGCCTGCGCGGGGATGACGTCGGAGCGGGCGGGCAGCAGAAGGACGTCATCGAAAGTAAGAGCCTCAGGAACGGGAAAATGAATCATAAGTTTCTCGGGAACGCTCCCAGCCGTATGGGGGTAATTCTTCATTCTAGAGAGGGCGGGGGATTGAGGCAAATCGGAGCGGAGGGAAACTTCGATTCATCCGTCCCCTCGTCGAGCTTCGCTCGACGGACGGCCGAAGGAGGCCGTCCCTACATCTCGACGGACAGCCGAGGGCGGCTGTTCCCACATGCACGAAGGTCAGTCAGTTCACTGTCAGCGGGGCGGTGACGCTGCCGACTTTGCCGGTTACGTTGTCGCGGACCACGAAGCGGACAGTGTATTTTCCGGGAGCGAGTTCGAGGGCGTTGCGAAAGTCCATGCCGTTGGCTCGCACCGATGCGATTTGTGCATCCGGAACAACCGGGGTGTAGTTCCGCGCGGTTTGACCTGCTTCCTTTCCGTCCTTGTCGTACGCCAGCGCTGCGAAATCGAAGTTGAGTTGGGATCGGCCGCCGCCTTCGAAAGTTAGTCCCCCGCCTGGCATGTGCGCGGAGAACACGGCTTTCTTCTTGTCGCCTTCGGGAGCCAGGCCGACCCATTGGACAGTCATCGGCACGCCCGTGCCTTCAATTGGAGAATGCAGCGCATTGGCCATGTCGCGGTCGCGGCTGAGCAGGGGATTCATGGTGGCATTGGTGACGAAGAATCCGTTGCGAGCGCGGACTTCCGCGTCTTTCTTGTCGACTTTGACCTGCAGCTTACGCCATCCGGGCTTGTCGTTCTTCGTGTCGAGGTAATAGCCGAGCATGTAGTACGAGGAGGCATCGTCGGCGGCCCGCTTGAAACTGCCGGCGAGATCGTTGGTATTGTAGAAGGCTTTGCCGCCGGTCATGTCGGCAAAATCGTTGAGCGTGTCGATCTTGGACTGCTGGAGCCATATGCGGTTGGAGATTTGCCGGGACCGCCCTGGTCCGAACGTGCCGGAGGTGTTGCCGCTCACAAACGAAGGAGAGTTCGCCAGACCGCGAATGTCCACCGGATAGATGGAAACCTGTGCGTCGTTGAGCGCGAGCATGGTTCGTTCGTAGAGAAGGGACAGGTAGCCGCCGGGTACGGTCGACGGCGAATCGAGAGTGAAGGGAAAGCCTCCAGTCGCCCAGATCAGCGATTTGCGTCCGGGCACACCCGATAGGGACCACGCGATTCCGAGGAATGCGTTCATCGTGGTCTCGATCGCATTGGACTGCTGGAACTGTGCCTCGACCGCATCCCCGTATTGCACGAACCAGTTGAGTCCTCCCAACACCGGGTCGCTGCCCGAGCCCCCCTGCCCGAAAGTCGGCAGCCCGCCCGTGAGCGACTCTTGCGCATCGGTACTCATGACTTCCATGGGTGAGATTTCCCCTGCGGCTTTGTTCAGAGCTTGCATCAGATGAGCAGGGTCGCCACTGAGTCCTTGCACGACTTTCAGTCCGTGGCTCGTGATCAGCATCAGAGCGAGCACTTGTCCGGAGTCCAGGTTGTGCGCCAGGAACTTCACAAGTTCGTGCCGTCCATAGGATTGATCAAGAAACGGAGTGTTCACGGTGTCGAGCGCGATCACGACGATGTTGCGAGGCTGCGAGCCGTCGAGGCTGAGGTTGCGAAATTGTCCGGCGGCAACGGGAGGAGGGATGAGGCGGCCGGTGCCGGCCGTCAATTCCTCGAAGTTTGTGACGCTGACCGGCTTGCCGTTCTCGAAAATCGTGAAGTCTTCTTTGTTGAGCCCATGAAGGTGATTGCCGGATTTATCGGTGACGACGACCGGAACCTCGATCAGTACAGTCTGAGAGCGGAATTCAACTTTGGGTTCATCGCTTGCCGAACTCGGATGAACGGTGGAAACGTCCACGTTGTTGCCGGTGCCCAACACCGCCGCGTTGCGGGCGTTCGTCGCAGGATCCACGGGGCTGTTTGTGGGGCGAGGGCTGCCTCCGCCGCGCGTCTGGCCGAAGGAAAACGAGGAAACACAAAGAATAAGGACGAGAAGAGGCAAACGCAGGGACGTCATTGCAGCCTCCGAACCACTACCCGAACATTCTAACCCGATGCGGGAGTGGATGTTGTGGCAGGTCTCTTGTTGGCGGTTGCCCCGTTTGTCTTTTACCCCCCGGGCGCGTATATTAGAGAACTGAGAACTGCTGTGTACCGGCAATTGGCGAAGCACACCAGTGGGCGCAAGCCCACATTTTAGTTTGGGCCCCTTCGGGTGTTGCAGCCATCGCCTGTAAGCTACTGGATTCATGGCGCTTGACGTTGAACGTGTGCGGGAAATCGCGGAGCGGGTGGCCTCCTCCAGCGGGCTCGAGATTGTAGAAATCGAGTTCCTCGGCGGGGGCAAAGCGCGCATGCTGCGGGTGTTCTTGGATAAGGCTTCGGCCGGAACGGATCCGCTGGCCGGGGTCACGCACGAAGACTGTGCGAACTTCAGCCGCGAGTTTGGCACGATCCTCGATGTGGAGGATGTGATGCCGGGCTCGTACACGCTGGAAGTTTCGTCGCCCGGCTTGGATCGGAGATTGATCAAGGCCGCGGACTTCACCCGCTTCACCGGGAGCCGTTTGAAGTTGACGACTTGGCAACCGGTGGATAACAACCGCCATTTTGAAGGACGGCTGGAGAGTTTCAAGGACGGCCACCTGACGCTGGATTTGAGTGTGGCCAGCCACAAGTCGCGAAAGAAGATGGGCGCGGCGGCCGGCGAAAAGATAGAAATTGAGTTCGCCAATGTGGAGAAGGCGAACCTGGTGCCGGAGATATAGGTTTCAATGTCTCAAAGTTGCAAGGTTTCAAAGAACCTTGAAACTTTGCAACCTTGAAACGTTGAAACTCTGAATTTATGGCAAGCGAGCTCTACAACACGATCGACGCACTCAGCCGGGAAAAAGGGATTGATCCGCAGATTGTAGTCAGCGCGGTGGAAGATGCCATTGTTATGGCCACGCGCAAGTACTACAAGTCACAAGAAAATCTGCGGGCCAAGCTTGACAAGGAAACCGGCAAGATCAACGCCTTCGCGGTGAAGACTGTGGTGGAGACGCCGGAGCAGGTCGAAGATCCCAACCTGCAGATCACGGTGGACGATGCGCGCAAGATTGATCCGGCCCTCGAGGTTGGGGGCGAGCTGCTGATTCCGAAAGTGACGGAAGGCATTCTGGGACGCATCGCGGCGCAGTTGGCGAAGCAAGTGATTTTCCAGAAGGTGCGCGAGGCCGAACGCGACACGGTTTATAACGAGTACATCGGACGCGTGGGTGAGATCGTCAACGCGACTGTGAAGCGCGTCGAAGGGCCGGATGTAATTTTCGACATCGGCAAGGCGGAAGCCCGCATGCCGCGCAAGGAGCAGTCGCGGCTCGAGTCTTTCGCGATCGGGGAGCGCGTTCGCGTGGTGATTGCCCGAGTGGAGCGCGCTTCGAAAGGCCCGGGGGTTGTGGTTTCGCGCGCGGCCCCGGAGTTGGTGCAGCATTTGTTCCAGACGGAAGTTCCGGAAATTTACGACGGCACGGTGGTGATCCGTGCGATTGCGCGCGAAGCCGGCGAGCGGACCAAGATCGCAGTCATGTCGAAAGACAAGGACGTGGACGCCGTTGGCGCCTGCGTCGGCATGAAGGGGATGCGCGTGCAGTCGATCATCCGCGAGTTGCGCGGGGAGAAGATCGACATCATCGAGTACCACGAAGATGCCGTGACTTTCGCCGAGAAGGCGCTGCAGCCCGCGAAGGTGAGCCGCGTGACCGTGGTCGACAGCGCGGACAAGCACCTCGAAGTTGTCGTCGATGACAGCCAGCTGTCTCTTGCCATCGGCAAGAAGGGGCAGAACGTCCGTCTGGCGGCGAAGCTGCTCGGCTGGAAGATCGACATCAAGAGCGAGGAAGAGAAGCGCCAGGAAGTCGAGCTGCAGATGGCTGCGATGGCGCCGCAGGCGTCGACTCCGCTGGAGAACGTGACCGGGCTGGGCGAAGGGCTGGTCGAGAAGCTCAGCGCAGCGGGCGTGACGACCGTCGAAGCGCTTGCCGATATGACGCCGGAACAGCTTGAAGCCATTGAGGGCATCGGGCCGAAGACGGTGGAAAAAATCAGTCTCGCGGTGAATAATTACTTTGCGAGCCTGGAAGCGGGCGCTGCCGAAGGGGAAGTCCCAGCGGAGGGCGTTTCGAGTGAAGGTGTAGCTGAAGAAGCTGCGCCGGAAGCAGTAGACGGCGAAGTTGCCGCGGAAGAACCAGCGGCGGCACCTGAGGCGACGGCGGAAGCCGAAGCCGCCTCGGGCGAAAACGAAGAGCATGAGCCGAAAGATGGCTCTGCTCCCGAAACAACAGAATAGTCATGTTACGCGCGCAAATCTACGATGGCGTGCGAGTGCAGGACGTTGACTCCGTGAGGATGCGATGAAGACTTAAGCACAACGCGGAGTACAAGAAAGGCCGGATGAGTAAGGTTCGAATCAACGATCTCGCCAGGGAGCTGGAAGTTAAAAGCAAAGCCATTCTCGACGCGCTACCTCTAGTCGGGGTGACTGAGAAGAAGACCCATTCCAGTTCGCTCGAGGAGCATGAGGCGGAAAAAGTGCGGGTGCACCTCCGCGGCTCGTCCGAAGCGCAGACAACGTCTGCCCGGTCCGCGCGTCCACTGCGCGGCGAAGAAGAAATCAAGACCAAGATCGATTTGTCGCATATCTCCCGGCCGGGAGATGTGCTGAAAGCTATTACGCAGCAGAAAGAAGCAGTGGCGCCACCGGTTCGTCCGGCAGTTGCGCCTCCGATTGCGGCGAAGCCTGTGGTTGCGCCTCCGGCGGCGAGACCGGCTCCGCCCCCCGCTGCGCCCGCGATTCCGGCAGCGAAAGCTCCTGCGCCGGCTGCGCGCCCTGAAGTGGTCGCCCCTCCAGCGGAAAAGCTGGCAGCACCCTCGATTCCGGCCGCTACTCCCAGCGTCGTGACAGCAGCACCTCCGGTTGCGGCACCGCCGCGTCCCGTGACGCCGCCAGCTCCAGCTGCGGTCGTTGCAGCGCCCGCGCCAGCAGCGCCTTCCGTTATAGCCTCGGCTGCGCCTCAGGCTCCCGTTGCTGCGCCGCGTCCGGCTGCACCAGTGGTTACGCGTCCGCCGCAGCCTCCAGCGCCGCGCATGATTGTTCCGCAGACTGGACCGCGTCCGGTGTACAAAGCTCCCCCGCCGCGTCCGGTCGCGCCCGTTGCGCAGGCCGGTGCGCCTGCCGGGACCATGCGTCCCGCGCCCGGGCGTCCAGTGCCGGGTCAGCCAATTTTTCAGCGCCCGCGTCCGACCACGCCCGGCGGAGGTCCGCCGCGTCCGTTGCGTCCGGGTGAGCGTCGTCCGATGCACCCCACGCGTTCGACGCCGGCGGGTGCGCGTCCGCTCGGTGTAGGTCCAGGGCTTCCGCCTCCGGGACCAGCACGTCCTGGTGCTCGTCCGGGTGCTCCCGCGCGCAGGCCCGGCCAGCGTTATGTTCCGCGTGGCGTAAAAGAAGGCCCGATGAAGGGCTACACGCCACCGCCGCGCATGGTGGTGTCGAATGAGCCGATGCCGATCACGCGCAATATCACGATCACGGAAGGCATCAGCGTTAAAGATCTGGCGGAGAAGCTCGATATCCGCGTGAAGGATGTGATCTCTCGCCTGCTCGGACGCGGCGTCTTCGCGACAGTGAACCAGACGCTGGACGCCGAACTGGCGAGCGAAATGGCGCGCTTCTTCGGAGCCGAGACGAACGTGATCTCGTTCGAAGAACAGGCTTCGAAAGACATTGATGCGGCAGCTGGGAGCGGGGAGGATTCCGCAATCGAAGTTACGCCCCGTCCGCCGGTGGTCACGATCATGGGTCACGTCGACCATGGCAAGACCACGCTGCTCGACTCGATTCGCCTGACCAGCGTTGCGGAAGGCGAAGCGGGAGGCATCACGCAGCATATTGGTGCCTACAAAGTACGCATCACCGATAAGGAATCTCCAGCCTTTGGACGCGAGATTGTGTTCCTGGATACGCCGGGTCACGAAGCGTTTACCCGCATGCGGTCGCGCGGTGCGAAGGCCACCGACATTGTGGTGCTTGTTGTCGCTGCCGATGACGGCGTCATGCCGCAGACCGTGGAAGCGATCGATCACGCTCACGCCGCGGAAGTTCCGATCATCGTTGCCGTAAATAAGGTCGATAAGCCCGACGCCATGCCCGACCGCGTGAAGAAACAGCTCGCCGATCGCGGGCTGGTTCCGGAAGAGTGGGGCGGCAAGACGGTGTTCGTCGACGTTTCGGCGAAGAAGAAGACGAACCTGAACCTGCTGATGGAAATGATTTGCCTGGTCGCGGATCTCGCGGAACTAAAAGCGACTCCGGAACGCGCCGCCACTGGCGTGGTTCTCGAAGCGAAACTCGATCGCGGCCGCGGACCTGTGGCCACGGTGTTGGTGCAGAACGGCACGCTCGTTGCCGGGGACAACTTCGTCGTGGGCAACGTGTTCGGCAAAGTTCGCGCCATGTTTGACGATCGCGGAGGGGCGATGCAGTCCGCACCTCCGTCGACGCCAGTCGAGATTCTGGGTCTGGAAGGTTTGCCGCAAGCTGGCGATCAGTTCGTTGTGGTCGCCGATCGCGACAAGGCGCGCGGCATTTCCGAATACCGCGAGCAGAAAGCCCGCGAAGCTGCGCTGGCCAAGAGTTCGCGCGTATCGCTGGAAGGACTCGCCGAGCAGATCAAGACTGCCGGAACGAAGGAACTGAACATCATCCTGAAGGGCGATGTGCAGGGCTCGGTGGAAGTGCTCAGCGATCTGCTTTCGCGGCTTTCGAACGAGAAAGTTCGCCTGCGGTTGCTGCGTTCGGGCGTAGGCGCCATTACGGAAACCGACGTACTGCTGGCCTCGGCGTCGAATGCCATCATCATCGGCTTCAACGTGCGGCCGGAGCGAAAGGCGCAGGAACTGGCGGAGCAGGAAGAAGTCGACATCCGCCTGCACTCGATCATTTACGAACTGCAGGACGAGATCAAGCGCGCCATGACCGGCCTGCTTGAACCGACCATCAAGGAAACCTACCAGGGACGCGCCGAGGTGCTCGAAACCTTCCGCATCCCGAAGGTGGGGACGATTGCCGGTTGCCGCGTGACCGATGGCGTGATCAAGAACAACTCCGAAGTGCGCCTGCTGCGCGATAACGTGGTCGTGTTCAAGGGCAAAGTCGGATCGCTGCGCCGCTTCAAGGACGATGCCAAGGAAGTCACCAACGGCATGGAATGCGGCATCTCGATCGCGAACTACGGCGACATCAAGGCTCGCGACGTGATCGAGGCGTTTGCTACGGAGCGGATTGCCGCCGAAGCGATGGTGTAACCAAGTTCTCAGTTCTCGGTTCTCAGTTCTCAGTCAATGGAGTGTAGGTGTTTTTCTGAGAACCGAGAACTGAGAACTGAATGCCGATCGCTTTTCTTACCCTCGAACTCCACATCGAAGCCGCGCAGTCGATCAAGGACCGGCGCCATGTTGTGCGTAGCCTGAAAGACCGGCTGCGCACCAGCTTCAACATTTCCGTTGCCGAACTCGATGCGGCGGAACTCTGGAACCGCGCCACCATCGGCGTGGTCAGCATCTCCAATTCCCGCGACTACCTCGATGGCCTGATGAAGAACGTAGAGCGCGCGGCTACGCGGATCGCGAACAACCACGGCGCGGAGATCGCGGATTCGTTCGTGGAGTACTTCTAGATTCGGCGCTGGGATGGGCATTCGCATCCAGCCGCTGATTTCCGCAACACCTCCTAACACATTGTTACCTCCGTACTTAACCCTCCACCGCGGAATCGGTCCACAATAGCGTAGCCGGATCACACACTTGGGGTGGATTTTCTGTTATTCTCATGCGTTTTACCTGAGGTGGCCGGATCGTGGAGAAGCGCGGACTCAAATATCATCGCGGTCGGGTCGGCGAGGCTCTACGCGAGGAGATCGAGACGCTGGTCGAAGGCGAGCTGGCCGATCCGCGGATTGGGCTGGTGAGCGTGACGGCGGTTCACATCGCGGATGACGGCCGATCGGCGCAGGTGTGGGTCAATGTTGAAGGCGATGACGAGGACGCGGACCACAGCCTGGAAGGCCTGGCAGCGGCAAAGGAATACATCCGGCACGAACTCGTGGAGCGGTTGCACCTGAGGCGCGCTCCGGAGTTGTATTTTCGGCTGGACCGCGCGGAGCAGGAAAAGGCGCGAGTGGAAGAATTGCTGGCGCGGGCGAAGAAGAGGAGCAAAGCGGGCAAGGCACACGGTGGAAAAAAGGCATAGCAGCGTCGAGGATGTACTGAGGCAGATTGGACAGCACGAGCGATTCGTGCTGACGTCGCACGCCCGTCCCGACGGCGACGCGGTCGGCTCGGCGCTGGCCTGCTGCCAGGTGCTGCGCGCCATGGGCAAGCACGCCGATGTTGTGCTCCACGATGGCGTCCCGCGCATCTATCGGTCTCTTCCGTTCGCTGATCAGGTGGTGCAGTCCAGTCGCATCGCGGGCAGCTATGAGGCCGCGATCATTCTGGAATGTGACAGCATTCACCGGACTCGGCTTGAGGGGCTGGAAGATCGAGTGCTGATCAGCATTGACCATCATGTCAGCGGGCGTCCGTTTGCGGATGTGAATTGGATTGATCCGCATGCCGTGGCTACTGCCGAAATGGTTTTCCGGCTGGCGCGGGAAGCTGGCGTGAAGTTCTCTCCCGAGATTGCGACCTGCCTCTACACGGCGCTGATGACCGACACCGGGTCGTTCATGTTTCAAGGCACGAATGAGAATACGTTCGCTCTGGCGCGCGAACTGGTTCTTGCGGGAGCGGATCCGGCGCACTGCGCGCGGGGAATTTATTTCGCGCACTCGGTCGGCAAGATCCGGCTGCTCGGCGAGGCTCTTCACAATCTCAATGTCGAAGCGCATATCGGCTACGCATGGGTGACCCAGAAGCAGATGGAACGGTGCGGCGCGATTGAAGAAGATTGCGAAGGATTGGTGAATTACGTTCTCTCCATCGGCGGCGTCGAGGTGGCGGCGTTCTTCCGCGAAATGCCCGAGGGGCGGTACCGCGTGAGCCTGCGCAGCAAAGGCAAACTGGACGTCGCGCACGTGGCTGAGAGTTTCGGCGGCGGAGGCCACGAATGCGCCAGTGGGTGCTCGGTCGACGGGCCCCTTGCCGAGGCCGTGCGCCAGGTTCTTTTCCAGCTTCGCCGCGGACCTTCCGTACAATAGAAATCCATTGCAGATTTTAGATTTTTGATTGCAGATTGAAGAACAGCCGTCTGCGACGCCTTGAATCTACAATCTGAAATCTACAATCTGAAATCTAAAGTTCCCAATGACCGCTCGCACCCGCACGGACGTGCTGTTGATCGCAGGTTTTTGTGCGTTTCTGTTTTTTTACGGCTTGGGCCAATTCGGGCTGATCGGCGCCGACGAACCGCGGTATGCGCAGGTGGCGCGCGAGATGCTCGAACGCCACGACTGGATCACGCCGGTTCTCGGCGGGCATGCCTGGCTCGAGAAGCCGCCCCTCTATTACTGGCAGGCGATGCTGGCCTATTCCTTGTTCGGCGTCAATGATGTGGCCGCGCGCATCCCGGCCGCGATTGACGCTACTCTGCTGGTGATCGCCGTTTATCTTTTCTTTCGCAAATTCCGGCGCGGGGTGGAAGTCGATGCGGCGCTGATCACGGCTTCTTGTGCGGGCGTAATCGGGTATGCCCATGCTGCCTCGATGGACATGGCGCTGACCGCGAGTTTCTCTATGGGAATGCTCGCATGGTGGGCTTGGCGAGAAGGTGGAAAGCGAATCTATCTTGCGCTGTTCTACGTTTGCATGGCGCTCGGAATGCTGTCCAAGGGGCCGGTCGCGCCGTTTCTGGCGGCGGCTGTTATTGTGCTCTTCGCGGTTGGCGCGCGAGAATTCCGCTGGGTGCTAAGGACGATCTGGCTGCCGGGGATTGTTCTGTTCTGTGCGCTTGCGCTGCCGTGGTACGTCGCAGTGCAGACGCGGAATCCACAGTTCTTTCGCGAATTCATTCTGCAGCACAATCTGGCGCGCTTCTCCAGCAATCTGTACCATCACCGCGAGCCGTTTTGGTACTACCTTCCGGTCACGGCTCTCGCGCTGGTGCCGTGGACCGTGTTCGTGATCGCGGCGTTCGTGGAATCTTTGCGGATCTGGTGGGCGGAACGCAAGGCCGTTTCCGTCGAGCCGGATCTTAAATTACAATTCAGAGTTTTCGTGTGCTGCTGGCTCGTGGTTCCGGTGGCGTTCTTTTCGATTTCGCAGTCGAAGCTTCCCGGCTACATCCTTCCGGCGATCCCGGCTGGAGCCGTGCTGCTGGCAGAGTACTTGCGACGCCATCTCGCGCGTGAAGATGATGAGGGCGTATCGAAGAGCTTGGCGGTGCTGCATGCGCTTGTGGCCACTGCGCCGATCGTACCGTCGGTGCTGATTGCGTATGTCATTACTCAGCACCGGCTGCCCGCGGGGCGGCCCATGTTTGTGGCACTCGCTATTGCGTTCGCCCTTTGCGCCGCTATCGCGATGACGCTGGCCAGCCGTTTGCGCCTCCGCATGTTGCGCTTCGTGACTTTGGTTCCGGTGGTGTTGTCAGTAGCGGCGGTGCTGAAACTTGGATCGACCTCGGTGGATCAGACTCTGTCGGCGCGTCCGCTGGCGGTCGAGTTGGCGAGTGTGGAGACACGTCAACTTCCGCTCGCAGTCTACGGCGTCTCCCGCGAGATGGAGTATGGGCTCGCGTTTTATCGGAACCAGACGATCTGGCGCTATGAGTCGGGCAAAGTTCCGGCGGAAGAGCATTTGCTGGTCGCTCCGGCGACGTGGAAGGTGAACGTCGCGATGCAGACGTCAGGGCGGCGCGTGCTGTTCCTTGGCAATTACACGCCGCAAAACGTGGATTATTACTGGGTTTCAGCCGCAGGGGCTGCGCAGGAAAGATAAATCCTTGTCATCCCGAGGCACGCGTTCTGGGCGGGCCGAAGGATCTATGAACTCCTGGACGCTATCGTGACGACCCGGAGTGCATAGATCCTTCGCCTTGCTCAGGATGACAAATCTGCAGAACGTCGTCGTATCGTTCTACTCGCTCGAGTACGCCAACTCTTCCAGCCCCTGTCTCGGAGGAGCCGCTGCCAATTCGTTGTTGCCGTACTCGAATCCCTTTTCGAAGGCTTGCAGATTCAGCTCGCGGAAACTCGGCGGCACCGAATCGGCCACGGCTTTGCGCACGGCATCTGCAGTCAGCAGTTTCGTGACTGCGGTAAAGAATCCCACCATCACGGAGTTCAGCACCATGCGTTTGCCGAGTCCTTCGGCGATGCGCGTGGCCGGAATGCTGTAGACCTTCTTGTCGGAGTTCACATTGGAGACGCGCACCAGGTCTTCCTCGATGATCAGCATGCCCGCCGGCTTCAGTTCCGGCGCGAAACGGTTGTAGGCCTCCTGCGACATGACGACCATGATGTCGGGCCGGGTCACATAGGGGTAAAGTACCGGTTCGTCGGAGAGAATGAGCTGGGCGCTGCATGCACCGCCGCGCGCTTCCGGGCCGAAGTTCTGCGTCATGGTGGCGAATCCGTTTTCGTAGATCGACGCCGCCTTGCCCAATACAATGGCCGAGAGGATGACTCCCTGGCCGCCGAAGCCTGCAACGCGAATCTCGGTTAACCGCATACGCACTCCGTTTCTGGTTCTTCGACGTAGCGCTCGCCCAGCGTGTCGACGTACTGCGCGCGCATCATGGTTTGGTAGTCGGGACGGTCGCGGTCGACGAACTTGCCAACGGCGATCTCGCCGTTGAGCGTGAGTCCGACTTCGCTGGTCGGCGCGCCGTGCTTCACCTTGCTCTTTTCCTTGTAGAACTTCATGGTGTCGAGGCCGTCGCCCATCTTGTTGCGGCGCTGGTAGAGCGTGGGACAGGGCGAGATGACTTCGATGAACGAGAATCCCTTTTTCTGGAACGCTTCGCTGATTGAGCGCGCCAGTTGACGCACGTGGAAGGTGGTCCAGCGCGCGACGTACACGGCGCCCGCAGCTTCCACCAGATGCGGCAGGTTGAAAGCCGGCTCGAACGTTCCGTAAGGATTCGTCGACGTGGTGGCATGACCGGGCGTGGTCGGCGCGGTCTGGCCGCCGGTCATCGCGTAGATCAGATTGTTGACGCAAATTACTTTCAAGTCGATGTTGCGCCGCGCGGCGTGGATCAAGTGATTGCCGCCGATCGCCGACAGATCGCCGTCACCGGAGTAGACCACGACATTCAGTTTGGGATTTGCCAGCTTCAATCCAGTCGCGAATGGGATCGCGCGCCCATGCGTGGTGTGAAATGAATCGAGCTTCACATAACCAGCTACGCGCCCTGTGCAGCCAATACCAGAGACCAAAGCCAGCGTCTTCAGATCAATCTTCGACTCGATCAGGGCGTGGGCAAACGAATTCACCGTGGTGCCGATGCCGCAGCCCGGGCACCAGATATGCGGCATGCGGTCGCTGCGCAGAAACTGCTCAACCGGATTGACCGTGTCGTCCGGCGTGTTGTCGAGAATGTTCAGCATCGGCTTGCCTCCACGATGGCGTTCAGGATTTCGTCAGGATTGTGCACTCCGCCTCCAGCGTGCGAAACAGCGTAAGTCTTGGCTTTGCCGTCGGCGGCGCGTTGAACCTCACGTACCATCTGCCCCAGATTGAGTTCCGGCACGACGAATGCCTTGACGTGCGCTGCCAAATCCGCAATCTTCTTCTCGGGGAAGGGCCAGGCGGTGATGAGGCGCAGCTTGCCGACTTTCAGTCCTTTGTCGCGGGCCGCGTCGATCGCGCGTTGCGCGACGCGTGACGTGATGCCGTAGGAAACCACCACCACATCGGCATCATCGAGTTGGTCTTCCTCGAACAGGCAGATGCGGTCGGCGGCGGAACGAATCTTGTTCTGCAGGCGGCGGACCAGTTTGTCCTGCACCTGCGGCGTCATGTTGGGATAGCCATGTTCATCGTGGGTCAGGCCCGTCACATGGAAGTTGTAGCCGTCGCCGGCGTGCGCCATCTCCGGTACCATGTCGCCGTTCGTGCCGTAGGGCAGGTAGTCTTCGACGGATTTGTGCGTGTGCTTGCGCGGTGTGACTTCGATTTCGTCGGCGGGAGGAATGATAACCTTTTCCGTCATGTGTCCCACCACTTCGTCCATCATGAACATGACCGGGACGCGAAATTCTTCCGCGAAGTTGAACGCCTTGATCGTCAGGTCGAAGCATTCCTGCGGAGAATTTGGGCAGAGCGCGATGATCTCGTAGTCTCCGTGCGATCCCCAGCGCGCCTGCATCATGTCGGCTTGGGCGGGAAGCGTGGGCAGTCCGGTGGACGGCCCGCCGCGCTGCACGTCAACGAAGACGCAGGGTGTTTCGGTCATGGCCGCGTAGCCGATGTGTTCCATCATCAGCGAGAAGCCCGGGCCCGAGGTTACCGTGAAGGCCTTGGCTCCGCCCCATACTCCGCCTTGCAGCGCGATCGACGCGGCGAGTTCATCTTCCATCTGAATGAAGGTTCCACCCACCGTCGGCACACGGGCCGCAAAGCGCTCGACCACTTCGGTCGAGGGCGTGATGGGATATCCAGCGGCAAATCTTGCGCCGGCGGCCAAGGCACCTTCACAGCAGGCGTGGTCGCCGTCGAGAAAGTGTGTGCCAGTTAAAACACCATGGGGATCCGCTTTCATTTCTCACCTCCGCTGGCCTGCTTGGCGCTGGCCTGAGGAATCTTGGTTCCGTTGATGGCGAAGTCCGGGCAATACATGCCGCAGAGATCACAGCCGCTGCATTTTTCCGGGTGCACCACGTGCGGTGGATGGTAGCCCTTCGAATTGAAGGCGGAAGAGAGCGCGAGCACGTGCGTGGGACAAAACTCCACGCAAAAGCCACAGGCCTTGCAGCGCTCAACGACAATCGAAACACGTCCTTTTGCCACGAGGTCCCCCAGCTCAAGAGTGACAATCACTCCGGGAATTCAATAACGCAGGATGTGATTATGCGTGGAATCACATTCGCTTGGTGTGATCGGCGTCACAGAACAAAGTGAGGTCAAGCACGCGCGGTTTTCGCGTTCAAGCGGTCTAAGAGGCTGTTAATATGAGGGTTAGTAGGTCTTTTTGCGACGGCAGCGTGTGCTGGATTACACCTCCAGATTTCCCGTTTGGTGACGGGGATCACCTGAACCCGTGACGCAGAGCGTAAGTTCTCCAGAGCCAGTTCTTCCTGTTGCTGCTAGTTGTTCTCCTCGTTTGCCTCTACCGGGCGAACCAACTACACTCGAAATTTTGCCGCGAGATTTGCCGCCGGCGCTTGGTGGCAGCCCGCTCGGGAGCCCTTTGGAGATCCTCGACCTCAGGCACTTTTCTTCCGTGGACTTGCGTCCTTTGCTCGACGACGAGACGCAAGTCTGGTCGCGTCTGCTTTCGTGGGACTATTCCGGCTCGGCGGAGATGATTCTCCGCTACGTCGACGCGAAAATCCTGCCTGGATATGCGGCCGTGGACCGTGGCCGCGTCTTCGGCTACTCGTTCTTTGTGTATGAGGGTAACAAGGGAGTGATTGGCGACCTTTACGTCATCAATGGCACCCGGCTTCCCAAAGCGCGCGAGGTCGAGTTGAAGCTGCTGACCCATGTGATCGAGACGCTGCAGCAGTCTCCGGGGATTCATCGCGTGGAGGCGCAACTGCTCGCGCATGAAGCCAACGCAGTGTCACGCCCGTTTCTCGAGACGGGATTTCAGCGGCATCCACGCCTGTTCATGACACTAACCTTGGGGAACGCTGCGGTAGAGAAAGCGCCCACTCATCCCGACGTTGAAATCCGCCCCTGGGCGGAGGCTGACTACCAGCCCACTGCAGCGGTCATCACCGCGGCGTATCGCAGCCACGTCGACGCGCAGATCAACGACCAATACCACACGCTTAGCGGATCGCTGCGCTTCCTCAATAACATCGTGCGCTTCCCGGGGTGCGGTGCGTTTGATGCCGAGTCGTCGTTCGTGGCCCTGGACCGCAAGGCGAAGAGTCTGATTGGAGTCATCCTGTGCTCCCGTGTGCGGAATAATGTTGGCCACGTCACACAGGTGTGTGTTCTGCCGGAGTATCGCTCGCGCGGAATTGGAGAGTCGTTACTGGCGGCTACCGAAGCCAGCCTGCGGAAGCGAAACTTCGTCCTGCTGTCGCTGACGGTCACGGAGGCAAACGCGCGGGCGGTCGCGCTCTACCGGCGCCTGAATTTTGAGTCGAAGAGGATTTTTGATGCGTTTGTGTGGGAGGGGTAGCAGCTGATAGCTCCTAGCCTCTAGCTTCTATCCTAAAGCTTATTGCCACCGATGCCGTTGGCAGTGCTTGAAATCGTGGCTGAGAATGCCGAGAGAAGGGATTCAAGCTAGAGGCTAGAAGCTAGCAGCTACCTTCGCAACACCCACATCGCCCAGCCGGCCACCAGCACGCCGCCCAAAAACATCGCGAAACAATAGAAACCATACTTCACCATCTCGCGCGTGGTCTCGCGGTGGGTGATGCCGAATACGATCGAGGCGAACAGGGCAAACACCGCCGCCGCACTAAAATGATTGAGAGTAATCGTCACTGCACCGATCTCCGAGTGAAGGTGTGAACTGACGGCTGATAGCTGACAGCTGATCGCTGTTTCATTGCTTTTTTCCGATGGCGATGTGATAGGCGTCGGCGACGGCGATAAAGTTCAGCAGTCCCGCGACAATCATGAATTTCGTTCCATAGTCCGCAGTGGCGAATGCGATCGCGCCCTGGCCCCAGTCTGCAGCCATCGTCACGATGTAAAGAGCGCCCGCGCCCACGTCGCCAATAAAGCCGAGAATGTCGAGGATGTCGCCGCCGTTCGCCTTATAGACGCGGCCCTGCATCGCGAGTCCGAGCACGAACAGGGTCGCGATCGACACGAACAGCAGCAAGCCTCGGATCCAGCGCTTTTGGATCATGTGTCCGGCGCCCGGAATCAGCCAGCCTACCGCGGGGGCAACCACGGACATCATGTTCACTTGTTCCTGCTGAGCGGGCCTCGTTTTGTCTGTCGTGGAATTAGCCATTCAGATGTTCACAATCTCACGTTGGATTTTCCCAGTCACTTCGGCGGACTTGGCGCGCACCAGCACGTTCACTTCGGTGCGCACGCCAAACTCCGGCAAATAGATGCCGGGCTCAATAGAGAAGCAGGAGTTGGGAAGAATCTGCCGCTCGTCGTGAATCTCGAGGTCGTCCATGTTGGCCCCATTGGAATGGACGTCGGTGCCGATGGAATGTCCGGTGCGATGAATAAAATAATCGCCGTAGCCCGCCTTCTTGATGAGTCCGCGGGTGGCGCGATCCACTTCCCATCCGGCGATGCGGCGTCCGCCGTTGATCGCGTCGAGAACGGTCGTCACCCCGGCGTCGCGCGCGTCGCGCACAATCTGGAAAACTTCCTGCATCTTTCCCGAGGGCGCGCTGCCCACAAAACCCATCCACGTTATGTCGTAGTAGACCGCGTTGGCGGTGTTCTTCTTGCCCCAGACATCGAGCAGAAGCAGATCGCCCTCGCGGATAGGCACGGGATGACTCGCGTGGGGCTCGTAGTGCGGGTTGCCAGCGTTGGCGTTGACGGCCACGATCGGCGGATCGTCGGTCAGCAGATTCTCGCGGGCAAACGCCTCCATAAACCATTGCTGAATTTCGTGTTCCTTGGTACCACTGTTGCGCACGCGTTGGCCGACCTCTTTGAATGCCGCGGACACAATGGAGTCGATGCTGTCGCGCGCCGCGAAGTGCGACTGGATCTGTTCTTCGCTCCACGTCGATTCAAACTGCGCAACCAGATCCGCGGAGCTAACCACATTTTTGCCCAGGCCGCGGAGCAGATCGATCGTGCCGCCATCGACCAGCGAGATGGTGAACACGCTGTTGTTCGGCGAGTACTGCATCGCCAGGTCGCGATGCTTGGCGAGAATCGCTTTCAGTTGGTCGAACAGTTCCTGCCAACCGGAATATTGATGTTTCTTGCCGGGCAGGGAATCGAGGTGTCCGGCTTCGATTTTGTGGACCAGTTTGACCGGCTCGCCTTCGGCGGGAATCAGGTAGAACCAGCGCCGGGTCACCATCAGGCTCGAGGGCAAACCGAGCACGCGGTAGGCGATGGGATCGCGATGGTGGTGGTCGTAGAAAAGCCACGCGTCAATGTTGCGTTCGCGCAGCGCAGACTGGATGGCAGCGAGGTCCATGGGCAAACCTCTATTGTAAACAAGAGCAAGGATTTGGGCGAATCCACCCCAGCCGGATTTTGATAAACTCCGCCAGATGCCTGCGATAGCCGAATCCGTTCCGACGAAGGTGGTTCAGCGCGTTCGCATCGAGTCCATCGACGTGGTGCGCGGCGTCATCATGATCTTGATGGCCCTCGACCATACGCGGGACTTCTTCGGTAACTCGGGCCTGAATCCCACCGATCCCGCCACGACGACCGTTTCGCTGTTCTTCACGCGATGGATCACGCATTTCTGCGCCCCCGTCTTCTTCCTGCTTACCGGCACCGGAGCTTATCTCTCGCTGCGCAAGAAATCGAAGAGCGAGTTATCGCGATTCCTGTTTACGCGTGGCCTGTGGCTGATTTTTCTTGAGTTGGCAATATCCCGTTGCCTGGGATGGCAGTTCAACTTTGACTATCACGTGGTCTTCATCATCGTTCTGTGGGCGCTGGGCTGGGCGATGATCGTGCTGTCGGCGCTGGTCTATCTGCCAGCCTGGACCGTGGCGGCGTTCGGGGTTGTGATGATCGCGACCCACAACCTGTTCGACTCCGTGCAATCTTCCAACTGGCTGTGGACCATTCTGCACTCGCCCAGTTTTCTGGTCAACACTCCGACGCATACAGTGTTCGTAGGGTATCCGCTTGTTCCGTGGATCGGCGTGACCGCAGCGGGCTACGGACTCGGCCAGATCTACAGTTGGCCCGCGGAGCGGCGCAGGGCATTCTTGCTGCGGCTGGGGCTGGGGCTGAGTACGGGATTTGTCATCTTGCGCGCGATCAACGTTTATGGCGATCCACAGCGCTGGTCAGCGCAGAAATCCTCGGCATTTACGGTGCTCTCATTTATGAACACGACGAAGTATCCGCCGTCGTTGCTGTACCTGTTGATGACGCTTGGTCCGGCGATGCTTTTCCTGTGGGCGATCGACACCGGAACCCCGCGCTGGCTGCGGCCCGCGCTCACCATCGGCAAAGTGCCGATGTTCTACTACCTGCTGCACGTGCCGCTTATCCATCTGATTGCCATTGCAGTGTGCTACGCGCGCTACGGGCAGGTGCATTGGATGTTCGAGTCTCCGACCATGGGCCAGTTCCCCGTCACACAACCGCCGGGCTGGGGATATTCGCTGCCGATTGTGTACCTGGTGTGGGCAACTGTAGTGGTGACACTGTATCCGCTGTGCCGATGGTTTGCTGGATTGAAGCAGCGGCGCAGTGATGCGTGGCTGAGTTATTTCTGACGTATTCGGGAGGACCGTGCGGTCGAGTTTCGAGTTCGAATGTATGAAGGCCCCGCTTTACCGGGGCCTTTTTCAATAACCGTGGTGTTACTTAGCACTCTGCAACTACAGTATCCGCAGCGTGCACAGCCTTGTCAAGTTACGTGGGGAGGTATCTCTGCGTTGCGCCTCCCCATTTACAATTCTCAGTCCGTGCCTACGCACAAAGGGAGAATGGACCCGACGGGATTCGAACCCGTATCCGCGACTTTTGCAGAGTGCTGTGTTCCCCTTACACCACGGGCCCTGATGCCATCTGAGCACCAGCGCCTGCTGACTGCAAGGACTCGAAGCATAATATGTCACTCTGATTCCCAAACCGGGCTCGATCACAATGAAGAGGAAGTAGCAAGAACCCTTCGTTTCGCAGAAGGGGCAAGCATCTCGCACGCCGTCCGCAACACCAGCCGCGGAGCGCGCCCGCGAATCTTCATCAAATACGGTACCGTGCGCTTCGGATCGTATTTCGCCGTTTCCCGCAGCAGCCAGCCCAGGCCTTTTTGGACCATGTCGTCCTGGTCGGCGAGCAGAGCGTCGGAAAGCTCGACGATTTCACGGAAGAACATCTTGGCTCGCGCCCCGCGAATGAGCGCCACGCAGGCCGCTCGCCGGTGCCAGCGTTTCGGCGCCTTCGCCCAACGGAACACGTCCTTGACCCGCGCCGGGGTTGCCGCCACCATCGGCGCGATCAAGTAATGCACCAGCCCGTCGTGATCGGCCCAACTGCTGATGCGGTCCATCCACGACTCGAACATCTTGAACTCGCGATCGCCAAACTGCGCATCCAGTTTCTCGAGCAGAAACACCGCGGCAACTTTCTCTTCGAGCACATGGCCGGAGAATAGTTTGTCGGCCACTCTTACTAGAAAATCGAAGTCGTGTTCCCGCAAAATGTCGCGGCGGCATTGCCGGACGGCGCGCCGCAGTTCAGCCGTGTACCAGCCGTGCGATTTGATTTCTTCCTTGAAGAACCACTGCACCCCGGCGGCATGCTCGGCGGAGCCGCCCCCCTTGAGCGCGCTGCGTATCTGTGTGGCGATTGCGGATGAGCTGCTCTTCGGATTCGGCATGACGACTGTTCCAACTCAAGATTGCGAAGCAGGATCAGCCGCGACGCCGGCGGTTCTTACAAATATGTCATACATCCCGAGCCCCGCTGCAGTCGCCAGTCCGATGCCGGTGATCCAGAACCAGATCAGTGCCGGCCGGTGCAGAACTTCGCCGAAATGATGCAGCAGGAATCCGCCGAACGGGCCGCCGATGAGCGATCCAATGCCGATGGGCACGAAGGCAAATCCCATGTACGTGCCCTGCTGCCCCGCGGGCGCAAGCCGCGAGATGTATTCGTAGTAGCGCGGGGCTTGAATGATTTCGCCCATCGCAAGGAAGAAGAGCGAGAAGATGGCTCCCCAGATTGTGGGCCGGAAGGCGAGGATCAACCACGATAGGGAAGTGATCACCGTACCCAGAATGACGGCGGCGAAGGCGGGAATCTTGCGCGTCAGGAAATTTACCACGAGGGTCAGGCAGATGACAGTCAATCCATCCACCACTAGAATCATCTCAACATCTGCATGCGCATCGATATACCCGTGAATGAATCCAGGCAGACTGATGTACTGTTGCCAGAAAACGATCCAGTAGCCGGTGAAGATCACGAGGAACCACATGAAACGGCTGATGCCAGCAACCATCACCGCGAGGAAACCAATCCAGATCCACCACGGGACGGACCACTCCGGCTTCGTCCAAAGCGCAATCCGTAACACCAGCGCCACGGCAAGTACTGGTAAGACGAGCCGGTAGTTGCCCAACACGATGCAGAAATTCCGCGCGACCGTCGCAATGGATGGCGGAGGCGCGTCGCCGGCCTTGCGGGGCTCACGGAAGAAGAGCAAGACCACGAAAAACATCGCAAACACGCTGAGCGCAGCGACGCGGTAAACATTTTCGACGCCGAGGTGGCGATGCGCCCAGGATGCAAAATAGGGCCCGGCAGCGCCGCCGATGTTGACCATGGTGTAATAAATCGAGTAGCCGATCGAGCGGACGTTCTCTTTCGAGGCACGAGCCGTGGTGCCGACCACGCAGGGCTTTACGAGGGAAACTCCGAGCGCGGGAAGGACAAGGATGAATCCTACAAATAATCCCAACGGCACTGCGTTGCGCACAGGCGCCAGCCACGATGCTCCGATTGATCCGATCAGGAAATACGATGCGCCCAGAATGAGATAGGCGACTGACAGAGCGCGGCGGAATCCCAGTCGATCGGCAGCGGCTCCGCCGAAAATCGCGAGGAACCACACCATGCCACCGAAGATGCCGGTGAGAGTGCCGGTCTGCTCGGTGGAGAAATTCAGCTGTTCCTGCAGGTACAAGGCGAGCGAGGCGAACGCTCCGTAGTAGGCGAGGCGCTCGAAAATCTCGGTGATATTCGCGATCCAGAAGGGACGTTCGAACCCGGTGCGGATTTCTTCGAAGCGTTGCGAGAAGGACAAAGTGGCTCCTAAAGGTTATGTGTCGTCGGCACGCTGCCCGCCGTGCCGGGTAGAATTCCTGCTACGCATTCTCGCTGTACGCTGCGAGCGCAAGATGCGCTCGCGACAGCCGGCGAGACGCCGGCGCTACTGTTCAATTCGGTTGCGCAACTCGGCGGCGGAAATGCCCGCCACGCGAATCACTTTATTCCGGCTGGTCTGGCCGGAGGCAATGGTAACGGAAGAGCGCGGCACCTTCAAAAGTTTCGCGAAGAATTCGATGCAGGCCTCGTTGGCCCGGCCTTCGATAGGAGGCGTGGTCAGAGAAACTTTCAGCGCGTCGCCCAGTTCGCCGGTGATGGCGTTCTTCTTCGCACGCGGATGTACTTTGACGGCGAAGGTGACTCCGCTCTCTGACTCCTGAAGAGGGATCATTCTTATTCCTCAATGGCCTCTGTGTCCTCTGTGGTTAAGGTTTTGGTCTTTCCCCGAAGATGGCCGTTCCCACGCGCACGCAAGTCGAACCTTCCGCAATCGCGACCTCGAAGTCGTGCGACATGCCCATGGAAAGCACGTGCATCCTCACTGCGGGCAGTTTGCGTGCCGCGATCGCATCGCGCAATTCGCGAAGCTTGCGGAAGTACGGCCGCGCGCCTTCGGGATCGTCGGTAAACGGAGGCACCGTCATCAGTCCGCGAAACTCGAGCGCCTCGAATCCAGGCGCAGCCAACAACAACTCCTCCAGTTCCCGTGAATCCGGAGCAACTCCGCTCTTCGCGGCTTCACCGCCGACGTTGATCTCGATCAACACGCTCAGCTTTTTGCCGATGCTTTGCGCGGCGGCATCGAGTTTCTCGGCGAGTTTCACGGAATCGCCCGAGTCCATTGCGCCGAACAATTCTGCCGCCTTGCCCGCTTTGTTCGTCTGCAGGTGCCCGATCATGTGCCACTCGGCTCCGGCCAGATCGGCCAGCGCTGTGGCCTTCCCCGCGAACTCCTGCACGCGGTTCTCGCCGAACAGGCGCAGTCCCGCCGCGTAGGCTTCGCGAATGCGCTCCGGTGGATGCGTCTTGCTCACCGCCATCAGCGCAATCTCTTCAGGACGCCTCCCTGCGTGGTGCGCGGCTTCCTCGATTCGTTCTTGAAGAGCCGCTATGTTCTCGGGAATCGACATAAGAACCCTAAACCACGAAGGACACGAAGTTGCACGAAGCGTGGAATACCTTCGTGTTTCTTCGTGCCCTTCGTGGTTCATGCATTTACATAATCGCGGTCGGCGGCGCCGGATCTTCGGGGCGACCGCAACTGGCCAGCGGCAAGCGGATCATCACTATCGCCAGCACGGCGAGAGCCCCCAGCGCGAGCAGGAATGGCGGCGTCCACTTGAACAGAGTGACGTCGTGGCCCGATCCCACCAGTCCGGCAATAACCAATCCGCAGAGCGCTTCACCGGCAATCATGCCAGAGGCGGTCAGCACGCCCGCGTTGTCGACACGCGCCTTCTGCGCATCGTTGAAGCCGCGGCGGTCGCGCAACGTGTCGGTGATCCAGCGGATGACGCCACCCACGAAAATTGCGAACGTCGTTCCCAACGGCAGGTACATGCCGACGGCGAACAGCATTACGCTTTTCACTTCGATCATGATCATTCCCAGACCGAGCAGGATGCCGACAATCACCAGCGGCCACGCCATGTCGCCGCCGACGATTCCTTTCGAGAGCATGGCCATCAACCCAGCCTGCGGAGCCGGAAGAGCCGAACTGCCGAAGTGGTACGCTTTGGCCAGAATCGCGATCGGGAAGAAGAGAACAAGGGACGCCACTACGATGCCGAACAGATCTCCAATCTGCATCTTGGAAGGTGTGCCGCCGAGGATGTATCCAACCTTCAAGTCTTGCAGCATCTCGCCCGCTACGGCAGACGAGACGCAGACCACCGCGGCGACGCCGAGCACTGCAGCCACGCCACCGGTTCCTTTTACGCCCATCGCGACCATAAGCAACGCAGCAATCACCAGCGTGCAGAGCGTGAGCCCCGAGACGGGATTATTCGATGATCCGATCATGCCGACCAGGTTGCCGGAGACGGCGGCAAAAAAGAATCCGACGATAATCATGACACCCGCTGCTACGAGGGAACCAGAAAGCACTTGCGAACTGGAAAGCGTTCCCGCACCGCTGATGAAGTAGTGATACAGCAGAATCATGGCGATGAACACGACGCCCACGCCCGCAAAGATTGCTTTGGCAGGCAGATCACGCTCGGTGCGATTGGTTGCGGCTTGGACTGCAGCCGACTTTTTCAAATCGGAGACGGCGCGGCCCATGCCGAGCGCCAATTGCTTGCGCATCTTGAACAGCGTGTAGGAGGCGCCGACAAGCATGCCTCCGACTGCAATGGGACGCACGATGGAAAAGTAGATCGCGCCGGCAAGCAGAGTCCATGAGATCGGTTGATCCGCGGGCTGCGTTGCCTGAATGTACGGACCGATCGTGAAGGTTAGAAGCGGAACCAGCAGTCCCCAGGCGAGCACGCCACCAGCAAAGTTCAGAGCGGCGAGTCTTGGTCCAATGATGTAACCCACGCCGAGGTATGCCGGGCTGACGTCGGGCGCGGTGAATAGGGTTGTGCCGCCGGTGATGGTTGTGGCCACGTTCGGATTTGTGCTGGTGCGTAGTAACAGCTTCTTGCCGAGATTGCCGATGATCACCGGGAACGTATTGTTGGGATTGAATATGTTAATCGCGCCCAGCAGATACATGAAGCCGCCGAACCCCATGTTGGCGAACAGAATCTTCGCGGCCGTGGATCCCTGCTGGCCTGCCTTGTGAATTTCCGATGCGGCCACCGACTCAGGGTAGGGAAGATCGGGGTCCTCGACCATCACGCGGCGCAGCAGCGTCACGAACAGGATGCCCAGCGTGCCGCCGATTGTCATCAGGGCGACCGACTTCCAGTATTCCGGAGTCCTGAACGCCCCGAAGCCCGGCGTAAGCTCGGGCCATAAGTCGGCCATGACAAACGCAGGGATCGTAAAGATGGCGCCGGCCGCCACCGACTCGCCGATCGATCCCACGGTGCGCGCGATATTCTCTTCCAGCAACGAACCCTTCATCAGCCGCAGCAGCGCCATGCCGATCACCGCTGCGGGATAGGTTGCCGCGATCGTCATTCCGGCCTTGAGCCCGAGATACGCGTTCGCCGCACCGAGAATCGCGGTCATGACCAGCCCGATCAGCAGGGCGCGGAAGGTGAACTCCTTCATCTCCATGGTTTCAGGCACATAAGGCATGTGTTTCTTCTTGGCGGGGAGATCGGTCACTGTAGTGCTCATAGGTGGAATCCTTATTAGGCCGTGGGCTAGAAGCAAGTTCGCCTGCGTTGCCTTCTCGATGGACTCAAATCACTGGAACCGCGCACGTTAGCACGCGGCAAGCCCGCGTGACAAGTGTACCCGTGGTAGATGCCCTGGCGCACAAAACACGACAAGGGAAGGGGCAGCCCGGTAGAAGCGAAATATCATGGCTGGCCGCCGCGCTCCGCGATCAACTTCATGGCGGGCTTGCTCACCCAGGTGTGGCCGTGAGATCCGGGGTTGTAAAAGCGCTCTCCCCACGACAGCGGCGTGACGTCGCGGTATTCGTGCATCGACTCGTCCGGAACGAACCGCAGGCGCTTGCGCAGCGATGCCCGGGCATTCGGGTCGGCGCCGTGATCGAGCAGCAAGCGGGCGAAGGCAGCGTCGCGCTGCAGGCCGCAGAGATATGCTTGCGAGACCACACAGCCGAACAGCGGAGTGTGTCCGCCGAATCCGTCGGCGTCGATTTCGGCTTTGGCGTTTACGTCGGCGCCGTGCGCAATCAGCCAGCGCGCGATCTCGATCTCGTCGAAATCCACACACATATGAAGCAGAGTGGTTCCGGCCAGCGGCGTGCCGTGCAGCGCGAGGGAATGGTCGGCGTGGCATCCCAACTCCGGAGGATAGATGTCCTCGTGTGAGAATGTGCAGGCCAATAGCTGTGGATCGCGGCGCAGATGCGCTTCGAGCAAATCGATGCGACCGCGATGGATTGCCATCGGGGGCGTGTCGGGTAGAGCGATTCCTCGCTCGGCCACGAGCTCAAGGCAACGATGCTTCCCTTCGGGACCGCGGCAATAGGTTTGCAGCAGCAACGCGACGGGCGCGAGGCGGTCGCCGTGATCGTTGGTGAGCTCTGCTCCCAGTTCAAACAAAAACGCCAGGCCTTCGGCATTCAGCGTTTCACACGGCCCCATCACCATGCCCGGAAGGACGCGGGCGCCCATCGCATGCAGACGGCGCGCCGTTTCGATTTGGCCCTGCAGGCAGGCGCGGTCGAAGGCGTGCTGCAAGTCGTCCGCGCCCATCTCGCGCAGCATCGCGATGATTGCATCCTGGCCAACGTTTGCCGCGTACGACATCGGCGGACCCCAGTTGCTGTCGGGCACGCCCCTCGCGGCGTCGCGCAGCAGTCGCGGATCTTTCAATATCAGCGACCGGACGGTGTCAGCATCGCCGCGCCAAATCGCATCGGTCATGCGGCAGGCGGTGACGAGCCGCGGCCAGCTGGCGAGTCCGTAGCTTCGCGCCAGCGCAGCCTGCACTTCGGCCAGCTTTGCGGCTGCGGGATCGATTGCCTTCGTGGTTTACTTAGGATGATGCTTGCGCAGTTCGGCGATTGCGGCCGCATCTCCCTGTCGTATCGCGCGCAGCAAATCCTTAGCCTGATGCTTGAGTTGGTCGAGGTTGGGACGTACAGGAAAGTGACGATCGTGAAACTGCTTGGCCATAACGGACCTCCTTCGTGGTCATGCCCGAGTCCGCTGCAGCGGGCGAAAGGAGGTTCGTGAGAACCTTGGTATTCAAATTCGCTCAGGTGGACTCAGTCCTGTCCGCGGACGGGCGGCGTCCTGTACGCCGGAGGACAGTATACAGCACGGAAGGCGAAATCATGATCAAGGTCGCGTGGAACGCTTTCGAAAGAATCTGCTAACCTCACGGTTCTGTGAGGTGGTCATGCCGCAATTTGTGATCGAGCGGGAAATCCCTGGTGCGGGAAATTTATCCGACGCGGAACTGCAGGCCGTCGCCAAAAAGTTGGTCGGTGTGATCAAAGACATGGGACCGGAAATCAAGGTGGCTCCACTCCTACGTCACGGGCGACAAGATCTATTGTGTGTACCTGGCACCCGACGAGGAGACCGTTCGCGAACACGCGCGCCGCAGAGGCTTTCCGGCGAATCGCGTCTCGGCAGTGCGCCGCCTGATCGATCCCGGCACGGCCGATTGAGTTGAGCAGCGTCTCACGCCGAGAGATTCGGCGCTGTATCGTTGTTCAGAGCTTCCTGCACGGCCTGCTCCACCGGCATTGACCATCCTTCCATCCACGCCGTGGTGCCCGCAGCGTTGCCCAGGGCTCGGCGCGCAAATTCCAGAGCCTTTTCCAGTCTGGGAGCCTCGGCGGGCGCGAGCGGCACGCCTAATCGTTGGCGAAGGGCTGCGGCGGTTCCCGCAAGGTGTAGTGCTTGCACGGCGTTCGATTGTGCCGCGGCATTGGCGGCAAGATATTCGAGCACCCTCGCGATGCCACGTTTGTGACCCAGTTCCTGAAACATCTTGATGCTCTCGCCGTACAGGAGCCGCGACTGGGCGTTGTTCCCCTGATCGCAACTCAGGCACGCGAGATCAGAGAGCGCGCTGGCAATACCCCAGCCATCGCGCAGTTGGCGAAAGGCCGCCAGGCTCTGTTCGCAAAATGAACGCGCGGCAGGGAAGTCCGCCTTCTCGCGGGCGACGTCGCCCTGGTAGTTCAGCGTCCATGCCACTCCAGCTTCGTCTCCCGCCTTACGGAACATCGCCAGGCACTCGTCATATAGCGAGGACGCGCGCGCGTAGTCTCCCTGCAACTTCATCACACTGGCAAGATTGCTGAGGGCGCGGGCGAGGTCCGCGGAATCCCCGAGATCCTTCCAGATCGCGACACATCGCTCGAACAGCAAGGCTGAAGCAGGGAAGTCCCCGCGATCGCGAGCGTTGACCGCCAGCGCGTTCAATGCGACGGCCACGCCGCGGTTGTCTTTCAGGTCGACGCAGGTGTCGAGACTTTCTTCGAACAGTTGCTGCGCGCAAGCGTAGTCGCCCTGCTCGCCAGCAAGGACCGCGGCAGCAAACAAGAGACGCGCCCGGAGCTTCGGACGCGTCGCCGTTCCTTCCATCGCGAGCAGCCGAGCGAGAGCATCGCGGCCCTCCGTAAGATATTCACGCGTCTCCCAGAAACGAAACAGAGCTGCACCGAGTCGAAGACCCCACTCGGCATCCCCAGTTTTGATCAGATAATCCAGCGCCATGCGGAAGTTGTCGTGCTCGATCTCAAAGCGGTCGAGCCACTCCGAGTGCGCGGCCACATCCTGGGCGCCTTCTTCGGCGAGCACCAGGTAATAAGCGGCATGGGCGCGCCGAGTGGCCGATTCATCTTGGCTCTCAGCAAGGCGTTCGAGAGCGTACTCCCGGATGGTGGAAAGCATGCGGAATCGAGTTTCTGAGTCGGCCTGCTCCGCGTGCTGCGCCAGGCTTTTGTCCACCATGGAAGTCATGCCATCGAGTACGTCGATACCCAGGTCGCCCTTGGTGTCGCACACCGCCTCCACGCCTTCCAGCGTGCAGCCGCCGGTAAAGACCGAAAGCCTGCGGAACAGTGTTTGCTCCGCGGGATTGAGCAGGCCGTAGCTCCAGTCCACCGTGCCGCGAAGCGTTTGCTGTCGGCTGGGCAGATCCCGGGCGCCGCCCGTCAAAAGGTTCAAGCGGCTTTCGAGGCGGGTCAGCATCGCCGGCGGCGAAAGCAGCTTAATGCGCGCCGCCGCCAGTTCGATCGCGAGAGGCAGGCCATCGAGACGGGCGCAGATTGCCGCCACCGTCGGCGCATTTTCTTTCGTCAGCGCAAACTCGTGCTTCACCGCCCGGGCGCGCTCCACAAAAAGCGCAACCGCCGGAAGACGCGAGAGCGCTTCCAGCAGCGGCATGGATTTGGGGTCGGGCAGCGCGAGTGGCGGCACGGGAAACTCATGCTCACCGTAGACGTGAAGCCGCGCCTGGCTCGTGACCACGATTTTGAGTTGTGGGCCGATCGTAAGCAACTGCGCGATGACCGGCGCGGCTGCAATGAGATGCTCGAAGTTGTCCAGCAACAACATCACGGGCTGGTTCAGCCCACCCAGACATTCTTTCAGGCTTTCCTGCGGAGACTGATTTGCGACCTCGCGCGCTCCCAACGCCTGCGCGATCGTGGAAGCGATCAAACCATTTTCTCCTACCGCTGATAGAGGGACGAAGCAAACCCCGCCGGGAAATTCGCCGGCGATTTCGGCCGCTACCTGTAAGGCGAGGCGCGTCTTCCCGATGCCGCCCGGACCGGTGAGAGTCACAAGCCGCACGTCCGCACGGCTCAAGAGTTGTCTCAGCGCAGCCTCTTCGCGTTCGCGTCCTATGAAGGCGGTGCGCTGCATGGGCAGATTGTTCGGTCGGGGCTCCGAGAGGGGGGCCGGCGAGTCGGCCAGCCGGTCGCGCACCGCGGCGAGGTCCCGCGCCAGATCCCGGGTGGAGGCGTAGCGATCCTTCGGATCCTTGGCCAGGCAGCGCTCTACGATCCAAATAAAGGGCGCGGGCGCTTGCAGCATCCTGGGGCCTAGCCGCTCCGGTTCATCGCGCAGGATTGCGGCCAAGGTCTCGGCGTGGCTCGGTTTCCGGAACGCGGCAAATCCAGTAACCATTTCGAACAGGACGGACCCAAACGAAAACTGGTCAGAACGAAAATCAACTTCACTGCCGGTGGCCTGTTCCGGCGACATATAGCCGACCGTGCCCATCACCGTTCCCTCTTCGGTGATCGCGGTGGTGGAGGCATCCGAACTATGGGCTCCATTCACCGCAGCCAGCTTCGCCAGACCGAAGTCCAGCACCTTGACCGTTCCTCCCCCAGAAACCATCAGGTTCTCGGGCTTCAGGTCGCGATGCACGAGGCCGATTTCGTGTGCTTTGGCGAGAGCGTCGGCAATCTGCGCGGCGATGGTGACCGCCTTGCGAAATGGAATTGGGCCAGAAGAGAGCATCTGCCGCACCGTCTCGCCATCCACCAGTTCCATGGCAATGTAGCGCGTTCCGTTCACCTGCCCCAGTTCATAAATCGTGACAATATTTGGATGGTTCAGCGCGCACGCGGAACGGGCTTCCTTCTCAAAGCGCGCCAATGCTTCCGGCTGAGAATTGTGGTCCAGAGAAAGCGTTTTGATGGCGACTTCGCGGTCAAGGCGAGTGTCTTTGGCGCGGTACACTTCGCCCATGCCGCCGGCGCCCAGCCGCTGAAGGATCTCGTAGATCCCGAAGCGCGCTCCCGGAGAAAGGGTGAATGACTCGGAGTCTGGCGTGAGCGGCAGGTTCATGAACTCGCTGGCGCAGCGACCGCCATGCCAAAATGATTGGCCGTCGCTGCGCGAGACCTTTGAACTCTAGATTTGTTGCCGCGATCGGCTCTACGGCGGGCCCCAGGGTCCGTTTATAATACCCCAGATTGCGGAGGGATTCATGGATATTCGATCGGTGCAACGGCCCCTGAAAGACCAGTACCGGCAGGACCCGGCGAGTTCCCGAATCACTCTGACGGCTCACGGAAAACAGGCCGACGCACCCATCTCCTGCTCGATCGATCTGGGACGGGCCATCTACAACGCGCAGGCTCACCAAGGTGTTGGCGGCGCGGGCACCGGCGCGTGTTCCGGAGACCTGCTGTTGGGGGCGCTGGCTGCCTGCGCGCAGATCACCTGCCAGATGGTAGCTGCCGCGATGGGAATTCCGACCGAGGGCATCGACGTCACCGTTGAGGGCGATTTGGACCTGCAAGGGACACTGGGCCTGTCGAAAGAAGTGCCGGTCGGATTTCAGAGTATCCGTATCATCTTCGATGTCCGCGCCCCACAGGCCACGAAAGAGCAGTTAAGCGCGTTGCAGGCGAAAACGGAACAATATTGCGTGGTGATGCAAACCTTGCAGCATCCGCCGGAGATTGAGCACTCGTGGGCCAGGCAGTAACGTCTGAGGTTCAGGTGTAACCCTGTCCGAAAGCAGCGGTTTTCGTGGCCTTTTTCGCGTCAGACCCCGTGAAATCCTCGTCAAAGCTGCGTCCCGAAGAGATTGAGCGCGTCAGCCCTCCTGGTGTAAAATAGGGTCAATCTGTAGTCTGCCCCTTTCGTCGTACGTCATCCGAGGTGCTAATGAACGACTCCCCCGATACGCCCGTGATTTCCCCGTACCGTTGTCGCGATTGCGGTAGCGAAGTGGGTTTCCGCTCCCGCCGTCGTACCTTGACCGAGCGCTTTGTGCTGCCGCTGTTTCTTATGAAGCCCGTGCGCTGCGGAGAATGCTTCCGGCGGGACTACCGGCTGATTTTTACGCAGGTGCGCGACCGGCTCTCGGACGCTCCCAGGATCATGCCGGGAAAGCAGCCGGCACCTACGTCCAACCGCAACGTTGCCTAGCGGCGCCATCGCCGTTATACTGCTGGTGTTGTAAGAATGTGTCGCAAGAGTGATGGTTCGCGGCGGTTTTGTGTTCGCGCGATGATGAGGAGGCCGTCTTCAGCAGTAGTGAGGACCGAATCCGGGCTAGCCAGGCCAGTGTTGCAGGATCAGGGCCTTCTATTGCGTTGCACAAGACTTCGTCCGGTCTGGGACGAGTCTGGGCTGACCGAACCTGGGTTAGCCGAGGCTGGGTTAGCCGAACTTGGGTTAGCCGAGCCGCTGAGAGTCTCTTCTCCGTTCTGTTTCCTTCCGATTGCCGCCTATGCGGCGAACCCCTACTGAATATTTCGCGGCTGCCCGTGTGCCCCGATTGCCTGGCCGGGGTTCTACCGGTGCGCGGAAAAATGTGCTCCGTTTGCGGGGAGCGCGTGCTTTCCGCCTACGCGGAGACGGATCCCGAGGGCCTGCGGCGGTGCCCGGTTTGCCGCCGCATCGAGCGTCCTTTTGAGCGGGCCGTGGCGTACGGCAGCTACGAGGGCGGCCTACGCGAGCTCATTCACCTGCTCAAGTACAACGGTGTTCGCCCCGCCGCCAAGGTATTGGGACGCATGCTGGCCGAGGCCTTGGCCGCACTCGAGCCCGACTTTGATCATGCGATGTTTGAGCGCGGCATGTATGACCAGCAGCCGATCCTGGTGGTCCCCGTGCCGCTGTATCAGTCCAAGCGGCGGCAGCGCGAATTCAATCAGGCGGAGCTGATTGCGCGGGCGGCGCTGAAGTCTTACGCGGCGCCTGAACATCTGCAGCTTGCTCTGGATCTTCTGCAGCGCACGCGCGACACGCATTCGCAGATCGGATTGACCAGCCACCAGCGCCGCGAAAATCTGCGCGGAGCCTTTGCCGTGGCGCGTGCCGCAGAAGTCACTGGCCGCGACGTCCTTCTCGTGGATGATGTCTATACCACGGGTGCCACGGCGACCGAATGCGCCCGGGTGCTGCGCCGCGCTGGAGTTCGCCAGGTATGGGTCGCGACGGTGGCGCGCACGCTGAAATTAGCATCTAAGTATCTTGACGATGAGCCGGTTGAAGGCGCGGAAGAAGGTTTCAAAGCTTCAGAGTTTCAAAGTGTCAAAGTCGGAACCTGAGCTTTGCGATTTTGAAACCTTGAAACATTGAAACCTTGCAACTTTGAAACTTATGTCTTTGAGGATGGAGCATCACGATGCAGGATCCCGGCACGCCGCCGGCCTGTTCGCGCCGGCGGCCATGCACCGGCCCGGGGACGGTCATGCCCTGCTCGCCCCCGTCCTGGTGCTGAACGCGTCCTACGAGCCCATCAATGTTTGCGCTGCGCGTCGTGCGTTGGTCCTCGTACTCAAGGGCGTGGCCATGACCGAGGAAGAGAACGGACACTTCCTGCATTCCGCTCGTGTTGCCATGCGCCTGCCCTCGGTGATCCGGTTGCTCGAGTACCGCCGCATTCCGCACCAGAGCCGCGCTCTCTCGCGCAAGAACATCCTGCTGCGCGACCGCAACACCTGCCAGTATTGCGCCACGGTGCTGCCGTCGGGGGAACTGACGCTGGACCACGTGATCCCGCGCTCCCGCGGAGGCTCGTCCACGTGGGAAAATCTCGTTGCCTGCTGCCACGGCTGCAACCGCCGCAAGGGAAATCAGTCTCCCACTGAAGCCGGCATGAAACTGATGCGCGAACCCCGCGCCTTCAACCTCCACACCAGCCGCCACATCATGCGACTGATGGGCAGGTCGGATGATAAGTGGAGAAAGTATCTCTTCTACTAAGGCTGACAATCCCGTCACGCCTTCGCGTATTTCAGCCACTTCACGATTTCGGGCAGGTTCGGCCGTTTCCCATAGATGAGGATACCGATGCGGTAGATCCTGGCGCACAGCACCAGGAGCCCGGCTATGGTTGCGATCAACAAGAACACGGATAGCGCGATCTGCCACAGGGGCGGTGTCTGTACCACGATTCGCGCATACATCACCACCGGCGCGAAGAACGGAACCATCGACATCCATACCATGATTGCGGCGTCTGGGTTGCGCACCACCGGAGCCAGCATGAAGACTGAGAGAACCAGCGGAATGATGATAAAGAACTGGAGTTGCTGTCCTTCCTGTTCGGTCGTGGTGATCGCACCAATGGCGGCATACATCGTGCTGTACAACAAATATCCGAGAAGGAAAAAGACCATGAATGCGACCAGCACGGTTGGCGGAACTTGAAACTCGCTAAGGGAGGGTTGCATGGCCATTCCAGGAAATGCGAATACGACCGCGATCACCACCCAGACGAGGATTTGCGTCAAGCCGACCGCACCCACGCCTAGCAGCTTCCCGGCCATTAATTCGGTCGAAGTCGCGGAAGAGAGCAGCACTTCCAGAATGCGCGAATTCTTCTCTTCCAGCACGGAGCGCATCACGGAAATGCCGTACAACAGCACGGCCATGTAGAGCAGCATGACCATGACAGCGACCTCCATGAACTTGCCGCCACCGCTACCCTTCGCTTCCCGCCCCCGTTCCATGCGGATCGACTCGACTTTGATTGGTTTCAGCAGCCTTTCCGCTTCATCCCTGCTTAACCCATTCGTGGACAAACGTTCAGATTGAATGACTTGGTTTAGGGTTTCGCCGAGGCGCGACCGTTCTGAGAAATAGGGCATACGACGGCTAACCCAAGTAACCTTCCCGGACGCAATCGCATCTTCGCTGAGCCAAAGGTAGCCGTCGATGGCCTGGGAGTTGATCTTGTTTCGCAAGACTGCGCGTTCCGCTTCAGTGGGCTTGGCATCCACATCGATGACGTATTTCTGGTCGGGCTTCTGTTTGGCCGCATTCGTCCCGGAGTTAGCGTTTTCATCATCGTCGGTGTCCGAGATCGGGGATAAGAAACGCTGGCGCACCATCTCGCCGAACTGCGGGGTCGAAGTCACCACCACGAGATGCTGCACTTTGTCTCCCATGGTGATAAGCTTTGCCGGCAACAGCATCACCGCAGTCATGATGCCGGGTAACAGCAGGGTGAGCACCAGGAAGGAACGCTTGCGCACCCGGTCCAGATACTCCCGCTTGATGATCAGCCAGAGGTTACGCATTCGGTTTACTCACCGCCGCGATGAAGATTTCTTCCAGCGAGGGTTCCATCACTTCGAACTTGCTCAGCCGCGCGTCCGCAGATGCCAGCCTTAGCAGTTCCTGCGTATCGGCGCCAGGCGCGAGCCGCACTTCCACATAGTTGCCGTAATCGTTGAATGATTGCACCAGCCTGGATTCTTGCAGGAAGCGCGCATCCCCGTCGTATTTGATCTGGACGTTACAAAGGCCATAGCCAGCCTTAATCTGGCTCAAATCGCCTTCCAGAACGGCACGCCCATGATTGATCAGGCAGATGGAGTGGCACAGCTTTTCCGCCTGATCCATGCCGTGAGTTGATAACAGAATCGTCTTGCCGCGCTTCGCCAATTCGAGCAGCACATCTTTGAGCACGACGGTGCTGGCCGGGTCCAGCCCCGAAAAGGGTTCGTCCATGACAATCAATTCCGGATCATGCAGGATGGCGCCGATAAACTGCACCTTCTGCTGCATTCCCTTGGAAAGCTCTTCCACTTTCTTGTCGGTCCAGGCGCTCAATTCGAAGCGCTCGCACCAACTGCCCGCCCGTTTGAGTGCCTCGGAACCGCTCAGTCCTTTGAGCTGCGCCAGAAACAGGAGGTGCTCCAGCACCTTCATTTTCTTGTATAGCCCGCGCTCTTCGGGCAGGTAGCCGAAGCGATCCTTGTGCCCCCGCTTGAGAGGTTCTCCAAAAACAGTGATCTGGCCGGAGTCAGGGACAATGATGCCAATGATCATGCGCAGCGTGCTGGTCTTCCCGGCCCCGTTCGGACCGAGGAGGCCATAGATTTTGCCGGGCTGGATGCTAAGGGAGAGATCATCGACGGCGACAAAGTCACCGTAGCACTTGCGGACGGTGCTCAACTCAACCGTGCCCTCGACGGCGGAGTTTCGGGCACGGCTCGATGAAAGCGCGACGGGCAGCGAGGTCGACGCCATAGGCCACTACAATAAACTACTTTGGCGCGTTCGGGTCGTCCGGCTTTTTCTGCTCTGGCGGCTTCTGATCGCTCTTCGGGATTTGCTTGCCCTCGAACAGGATCGTCGACTTCGCTCCGAACCGCTTGTAGTCCTCGTACTTAATGATTTCGCGGATGTGGATATCCTGCAGCTTGAAGTGCAGTTCGTCGTCGGCCCGGGTATAGACCGGGAACCAATATTGGCCGTCGATCTGCTGCCGCCACGTCGTAAACTTGGGGTAGAGATTCTCTTCGTTGCTGTGCTTCTTGCGGATGTCGGGCACGCTCTTGCCGTAGGTTTTCACGATCTGAAAATCGTGGTCATCGACCCAGATGCGTCCCTGAAAATAGCGTTTCTTGCCCACGATCTCTTTGGGGGCAATGTCGAAGACGTAACAGTGGACTTCGTCCTCCTGCTGCTGGCCGACATAGAGAATGTTGTATTCCGGCAGGTCGGCCTCGGTCAGAACAAACGGCATGCGGTGCCGGATGTCCTCGAAATCTCCCTGGTCCATGGAGAGTCCGCCCTGCTCGAGTGACGACTGCGGCGCGAACACCACGTTCTCGATCCGCTTGCCCTGGTCGTTAAACATCACGTCGTAGACTTCGTGGTATTGGCCGGTGACGGTACTGCCATCCAGCGTCTCAACCTTCACGTCCTGGCGGTAGGTGTACTGGTCGCGCGCCTTGGCAAATTCGGTCTCCTTGGCTGCGAAACGCTTGATAATATCCTCGGGCGTGGTGCCCGCAGGGGGAGTGCTATCGAGCGAGCCTTCCTGGGCGTGCGCGGGGAGCGCCGCGAATCCGCAGGCCAGTACAGTCAGGCATAGCAGCAAACGACCGGATACAGATTTCATATGTCTAGTTTAACGGATTAAGGCCAAACAGCGAGCAGAGAAGAGACGCAGCAAGCTACGACTCTACGGAAGCACACCGCAGCAACCCGACCCTCCAACCCCTCTCCGCTCAGTGAGGCCGGAGGGAAGGGTGCTGCAGTTCTGCCACTCAGTTGGATGCCGAAGTGGGAAAGAGGTTGCCGCATGTTGTCTCACGCTCGTCATCCGTCACATCCACTAAGGCAGTGTCATCCTGAGGCGGGCGCCTTTTGCCCGCCGAAGGATCTATGTACTCGCCGACGTCGCCTTGGAATGGCGGGGAGTGCACAGATCCTTCGCCGCCAAACCCTGCGGCTCAGGATGACAATTTCGCGGGAGTACCCGTCAGAGCCGTGTCCGGTTGAAACGCATGCTTCTCGTACCACTCCACGCTCAAATCCCTCCACGCCGGGTTGACGGATACAATCAGCGCAATCTTCTTGATCCTCAGCCACCCCTTGATCTCCTTCTCGCGTTCGATCGCATTGTGCACATCTTCAAAGCGTTCAAAATACACCAACCGGTCGAGCTTGTATTTCGCCGAGAAGATTGACCCGATTCCAAGCTTGTGCTCGCGAACACGACGCACGAGGCTGTTCGTGACGCCGGCGTAGAGGGTCTTCGACCGATTCGACATGATGTAGACGAAATAAGTCTTGTGTTTCCGCACGATGTTTTCTCTTCTCTTCCTGAACTCAGCATGGCAGTGGTGTGTCGGCCGCGTCAGTGACGCGCGAACATAGTTGCTGTGCAAAACTCCAACCCCTTGTCATCCTGAGGCGGGCGCCTTTTGCCCGCCGAAGGACCTATGCAACTGGCCGGGGAGTGCATAGATCCTTCGGCCTGCAAAACCCGCAGGCCTCAGGATGACAGGGCTTTGGGGTGAGATGAGGCAGCAGCTAGAAGCCACCCGCTAGAAGCCACCCGCTCCCCCCTGTTACACTCATCCGTTTGCCGCAGGAGGCCTTCATGCGCCGTCTTCTTCTCTCCCTTCTCGTTCTTGCCTTCACCCTCCCCGCTCTGGCTCAGGCCAAGCATCCCTTCACGTTCGACGACATGATGAAGCTGAAGCGCGTCGGAGATCCGCAGGTGTCGCCCGACGGTAAGTGGGTGATCTTCAGCGTGGTCGACGTCGATCTCGAAGCCAACACGAAGACGCCGCACATCTGGATCGTCCCGACGGCCGGAGGTCAGGAGCGAGAAATCATCGCCGATCAGGACGCCGACCGCCCCCGCTGGGCGCCGGACGGCAAGCGCTTTGCGTTTTTGTCGAATAAAGAAGGGGGATCGCAGGTTTGGGTTGCGGAAGTCGACGGCGCGGCTGGGGCGGTGACCGCGACACATAAGGTGACCATGATTGCGACCGAGGCGGGAGGCGAACTCTGGTCGCCCGATGGCAAGAACATCCTGTTCACATCGGATGTCTATCCCGAATGTGACGGTGAGCCCGATGCGGAAAACGCCTGCAACGCGAAGAGGTTGAAGGAGGCGGAGCAGTCGAAGGTGAAGGCGCTCGTCTTCGACCACCTGCTCTATCGTCATTGGAATGCCTACAAGGAAGGCAAGCGCAGCCACATCTTTGTGATCGAGGTGCCGCCAATCGGAGGAACGATCGGCCATCTTATCTCGGATATCCCGCGCGACCTCACTCCCGGAGACTACGACGCGCCCGTGTTCTCGCTCGGCGGGCAGGACGACTATGCCTTCTCGCCGGACGGGCAGGAGATTTGCTACGCCTCGAATCACGACAAGAATCCAGCGGCTTCGACCAACAACGATCTCTGGATCGTCCCGGTCAGTGTGGGAGCGGGCGACTCGCCCGCTCAGGTTTTGGCCAAAACCAAGAACATCACCGCCGACAATCCCGCCAGCGACACCTCGCCGCTCTATTCCCCCGATGGCCGCTACATCGCCTACCGCGCCCAGCAGCGTCCGGGATACGAGAGCGACCGTTTCCGCCTCATGCTCTACGACCGTAAGACGGGTCAAAGACGTTCCGCGACGGACGATCTTGATTTCTGGGTTGGCAGCTTTGTTTGGTCTGCCAACTCGACCCATCTTTATATGGTCGTGGAGACAGCTGGCAGGCAGGTCGTCCTCGGCCTGAGTCCCAGTCTTTTCAACCCCAATCAACGCGACGGGCTCTCCATCTGGACCGACGATCCGAAATCGGCTTCGTTCGGATACAGCGACGACCTCGCCTTGGCACCTGAGGACAGCCTTGTGTTTACCAGAATGTCCCTCCAACATCCGACGGAGATTTACAAGCTCGGTCCGGGCAATTCACATGAGAGAATCTACAGGCCCGAGTCGGGGACTGCGGGGGCAGTCGCGCTCACGCACATCAACGATACCCTGCTCTCCCAAGTTGCCATGTCTCCTCTCGAATCCTTCTGGTTCACCGGCGCTCACGATGATAAAGTCCAAGGCTTCCTCGTTAGACCGCCGAACTTCGATGCCGCGAAGAAATATCCCGTGAAGTTCCTCATTCACGGCGGCCCGCAAGGCGCCTGGGGAGACGACTGGAGCTATCGCTGGAATCCTGAACTGTTCGCGTCACCAACTTCATCGACGCCCAGCGGATACGTCGTCATCATGATCAACTTCCACGGCTCGACCGGATACGGGCAGAAGTTCATTGACGCCATCAATGGCGACTGGGGCGGCGCTCCTTATGAAGACCTGATGAAGGGCCTCGACTATGCGGAGAAGACTTTTCCGTTCATCGACAAGAACCGCGAATGCGCGCTGGGCGCCAGCTACGGCGGATACGCCATCAACTGGATCCTCGGCCACACCGACCGCTTCAAGTGCCTGGTGTCGCACGACGGCATGTTCAACGCCGAGTCCGCCTGGGGGACGACCGAAGAACTCTGGTTCAATAACTGGGAGTTCACAGGCACGCCTTACGACAACCGCGCCAGCTACCAGAAATGGTCGCCGCACCAGTACGCCAAGAATTTCAAGACGCCGACGCTGGTCATCCACGGCCAGCGCGACTACCGCCTCGACGTGAGCGAAGGCTTCCAGCTTTTCACCACGCTGCAGATGGAAGGTGTCCCGTCGAAGATGCTGTACTTCCCCGACGAAGGCCACTGGGTGCTGAAGCCGCAGAACTCGCGGCTGTGGTACAAGATGGTCAACGACTGGGTGGATCAGTGGACGAAATAGAGCCGGCTTCCGCTGTCGGCCTTCCGGAAGGGCTCAAGAGTTCATGTGGGGACAGCCGCCTCGGCTGTCCGCCGAGCGAAGCTCGGGCGAATCCCGGTCCCGGAGGGAGCGCTGACAATAGCCCGCCAGTTCACTGGCGGGTAACACTGAAACCTTTACGGATTAGCGGCGGAACGTTCAGGCGTCGTTCCGGGACGCGGTTGATTTCCCTGCTGCCTTGTCATCCTGAGCGCGCTTTTTGCGCGAAGGATCTATGCAACTGGCCGGTACTGCATAGATCCTTCGCGGCAAACAACGCCGCTCAGGATGACAACAAAATGTGGGATTTAATTCAAATCGATCCGCTGGATGTTGGTCCCTCCCGCCTTCTTCACGCCCAGCGCGATCGGACGCGGAGGGTCTGCCTTTAGCGGTTACTTTTGGGCGGTGGGAAGGCCCGCTGAGCGATGCTAGACTCACGCCGTGTCGAAATGGATGCGATCCGCGCTCGCGCTCCTCGCCGGCGGCGGAGTCTGCCTGGTGGCGTTGTTTGCCGGTGGGTCGTGGGGACCATGTGGGCCGAGCAGTATCGTGGGATTGATCGGCCTACTGGGCATGCTGGTCTGCTTTCCACTGGCCGGACTCATTCTTCTGGCCTGTGGCCTGCGCGCGCTGGTGAAGGTACTCCGCGGTGGTCCCGAGGGCGTCGCTTAAGATGCGAGTTGTTCGGCGATGTATTCCTGCCTGCGGTCTGTAATCTCCTTAGGCGGATCTCAAGAGCGGCGCGGCCGCGTCAACGCTCCTGAATTTCAATGGTCCGGGCAATGCGAACCGGGAGCTGCCGGATCGACGGTGGGTCCGTTCCCCCGGCGTCGTTCCCACTAACTGGGGCGGGGAACACCTCCAGAGGATAGTCGAGCCACCCGCTGGTACCAGCCGTGACTCCAACATCTACTTCTAGCGGAGCGCTGAACTTACCCGCTGAGGGCACAATGCTGGCCAGACCATTCACGTCGGTGATCGCGCTACTCTGGCTTACTTCCAGGATCACCGGCATCGCCGGATTGCCAGGATTCGTCTCTCCACCTCCTCCTCCGGAGGATGTCCCACCGGGGCGCAGTACGGTAGTTTGAAAGCTGACGCTGGCGCCGAGCACCGCATTCGGCGGCGAAGAGGAATCCGTGACCCGCACGGTCACCGGTTGAAACGCCTGCCCAGTTGAAATCTGCCCGCTGCCTGACACAGGCTGCAGGTTCTGTTGAGCCTGCGGCACGGGATTTGCATAAATGGTCTGGCACGGGGCGTTCGCGGGACCCACGCACGCGGTTATTTGCACCAGCGCCGAAATTTGCGTAACGGTCAACGTAACGGAGGCATAGCCGGTGGATCCGGTTTTCGCACTGGCGGCGCTGAGCGTTCCGGAGCCAGCAACCACGGAGAAATTCACGGTGGCGTTGTTCTGAGGCGCACCATTGCTCAGCACGCGCGCGGTGAGCGGGACGCCGACTGTGACGCTTTGCGCAATCCAAAGATAAGGCGTCAACACCCCAATGTCGGAGGCCGACTCGGTTGCATTGAGACTCACGCTGACGGAGGGCGATGAACTGTAGACTCCCGGAGCAAGCGTCGCGGTAATGGTTGAGACGCCAATCGCTGCCGGGGTAAGCAAGGTGGCCGCGATTCCATTCTGATCGCTGCTCGCCGAGCATGAAGGCGCTCCGCCGCAGGCGGAGAGTTGCAGGCCACCGCTCGCGCTCCAGCCAATGGTCGCGCCGCTCACGGGAGTAACCCCGTCAGCAGCCAGCACGCGCACGGTCATCGGATTCGCTGCCTGCGTGCCCACGGGCGTGGGCCGATTGATTCCGCCCACCAGAACGATGTTGTCGGTGGCAGCAGCGCCATAGGTCAAAACATTGGTCATGACCGAGGACGCGCCGCTGACCGGATCGGTGATGGCAATGCTCTGTGGCCCATCCGTGTGCGCGGGTGCGGCCAGAATCATTTGCCCTGCGCTGACGGCGAGCGGAGTTGCCGCGGTGCTCCCCACAGCGGCGGTAAGCTGCGGAGCAAAACCTATCCCCTGCACGGTGACCGGGCCGCCATTCACGCCCACGCGCACGGGAGAAACAGAATTCGCGTACAGCACGTGCGCCTGATAGCGGTAGTCGGGACGGCCGTCGCCGCGCACATCGGAAATCCCGATCAGGAAGTTGGAGGAACTCGCGACCTGCGCGTCCAGCCGCGTCAACGCATACGGCAGTTGGTTGAACGGCGAAGGTGTGAAGGCCGGAGGCGCCGTGCCTGGCGGATCAGAGGCGGCCCACATCCCAACGACCGGCTGCGCCTTGGTCAGGGTGGCGTTCCCGAATTCATCGAGCGTAGTCACCGCCACCGATAATGTGCGATTCATCTGCGCAGGGAAGACGAAGTACGCCATGTCTCCATAGCCGCTCAGCGAGCCTTCCCAATCTCCGGCCAAAGGCAAAGCAGCCGGGGTGGTCCAACTGGAAACGGTCTGAGGCAACGGCTGCGCACTGCCTCCCATGAGAATGTCTTGCTGCACGTCATTGCCAGCCGCGACGGTCACGGTGATGGGCTGGGCTGTTCCTGAAAGCGCGACTGGACCCGGTGAGTAAGGGCCAACGTTCGCCGACCATTTCGGATCAATTGCTTCCACTGTTAGCTGGTACTGCGCGCTGCCTTCGTTTGGCAGTTGCAGCCCGGCAAGGTCGAAGAAGCCTTCGAGAGTCTGGCTATCCGATCCCCATTCGGCAAACGGATCACCAACTGCGTCGTCGAAGCCAGTAATGGGATTCCCTTCATTTCCAGTGAACAGAAACCCCGACACCGACGCCGCTGCATACCTGCGCGATGGCAAGCCGGTTTTCGGATCGATCCAGCGCGCCACGACGTTCACTCCCTGCATGGCCTGCGTACGATTTCCGTGCGTGTCGGTGAACCACACGGAACCGTAGATGCGCGCTGTCGTCGTAGAAAACACCTGCTTGCCGGGGAAGCCGGACTGATTCTGCGCCGTCACCGGATAAAGGCGCGAAATGGCCGCCATGTCATCCATCGCCAGCTGGTAAGGATTGGGGTAGCAAAGCGTGATCGGCGTGCAATTCAAAGGATCGGTGGAGTGCATCACCGGGAATCCCGCGAAGTCGTCGGACGTGGGCGGTGGCGTGCGAGTCTGCACATTGGGATTCACCTGCGACCAGCCGAGGCCGAGCACGCTGCCGATCACGCGCACCAGGCGATACTCCACGTCGGTGAGTTGCGACGACTGCTGCGCGCACTGGCCATTGATCACGATCAGCGCATGCTGGTAGGTCGCGAAGGAACCGTAATTGTCGTTACCTCCGAATACGGCGTTGCTATAGCACTGGCCGGCCCCCCCCGCACCCGTTCCGATGAGGGCGTCCGTGACGGAACCGTCGTAGTCGTAAACGATGCCGATCGGCGTGCCGGTCGCCGTCGGCTGAATGTCGGCGGGCATCGAGATCGAGCCGTCCGAATTCAGGGTGACGTTCGTTCCGTTCACATCTTCGGCGAGCGAGCCGCCGCTCGTAACGTTAAGAGCAGCCGTCTGAACTGCGGTCCATTGACCGAACGCACCCGCGACAAAGCTGTTGGCGGACGCGTTAGGGAGCAATGGACTGAGATCGCCCTGATCGGTGTAATAAGTGATCGCCCCTTGCGGCCAGAGCAGTGGCTGCCCGGTCGTTGTCGCGTCGAAATAGCTGGTCCCGGCAACGCACTTCGGTCCGCCGGCGCGGGAGCCAACGACGAACAAGAAAACCAACGCCGCGGTCAGGGCCAGCCTGAGGAGAAGCGAGCGCACAGTAAATGCCATGCGGTTTGTCATGGTCACCTCTTCTGATCGCACTCACTCCTCCTCACTGCCCGCCGCACCGCCAAGGCGAAATCGCTGACACGTATGCGCGACTTCCCACCCAGGACGGGATCCGTTCGAAAGGCTGAAAGATGTTGTGCCGAAAGCAAGACGCGGCCCCACGGGTTAATCGTGAAACGCCCCATGCCTCCGGCGACGCAGCTCGTAAGCCCGAGCTTGCTCGGCGGATACAAAAAGAGAAGCACGCGTTCACCGACGCGGTAGCGCTGGCCGCCCGACCACAGGCCAATCCACTGCGAGATGGTCAGATCCTCGCCAGGCGTGGCTCCGCGGATCGCGTTCTCAACGTGGAAGGTAATGGCAACCGCTTCGACCGTCTGGCCCGGGGTCGCAGGATGACGTGCAATCGAAATGACAGTGCCGGAAAAGATCGCGCCTGCAGCACGAGCGATCAGGGGGAAGCCGATCGTTCCGGGTGGAGTTATGGGCAAGTGGTGGCGGAGTTCGTTTGGCGCCGAAGGCTGACTGACTTCCGGCAGCCGATGGACTGCGAATTCCGACGCAGAATCGACGCGCCCAGACTGGCCCTGCAGTAATGCGGGGGCCAGCGTGAGAATCAAAACTGCGAGCAGACACCTGCAACTTCTCCCATGCATGGGGAGACCTCAAGATGTGACATCTGCTCGGAGGGATACCGGGGAAACGGGACAGCCTATTCCAACGGTAACAACAAAGTCTGTGACAGATGTCACAACCTCCCTGTGGATTTCCGGGACCTTAGTTCTCTTTGAACGCGTTCCCGCTCACAAAAAAACTTGACACGAAAACTACACATGTAGTAGTAATGCATACGTCGGTAGGAGATGACATGGCCGGACCGAAACTAGCCAAGCTCGAACTGCAGATTATGGAGACGCTCTGGAACCGCGGCGAGGCCTCCATCCGCGAGATTCAGGAAGCCTTCCCAGAAAAAGGCAGGCCTGCATACACCACCGTCCAGACCACTGTCTATCGTCTGGAAGGCAAGAAGGCCGTTCGCCGCGTAAAAAAAGTCGGAAACTTCCACATTTTCGAGGCCGCCGTCTCGCGCGATTCCGCGCAGCGGAAGCTAATCGACGACCTCCTCGCGCTCTTCGGCGGCCGCACGCAACCGGTCATGGCGCATCTGATTGAATCGGGCCAGCTCACCCTCGAGGATGTGAAGGAAGCCGAAAGGACCCTCCGCAAGCTGGAGAGAAAGGACAAATCGAAATGACTCCCGCATACTTGTCCGCGCTCAATACGTCCGCGATGTGGAGAGACCTGGCCCCTGGCCTGGGCAATCACCTGTGGCAGTCGACGCTATTTGCCGCCGCTGCCGGATTGCTGACATTCCTTCTGCGAAAGAATCACGCGCGCGCCCGCTACTGGCTTTGGCTGGCGGCATCGGTGAAATTCCTGATTCCGTTTTCGCTACTGGTCGGCATCGGCAGCTATCTCGCATGGCCCCACGCTTCGCCGACAGCGAACGGCGGTTTATACGTCGTGGTGGAAGCGATCAGCCAGCCCTTCTCGGAGCCCGCAATGGCGATTCCGGCGATTGCTCAAGCCGCGCCGGCAGCGGCTATACCGAGTCTGCTCCACTGGCTTCCGGCGTTGCTCGTAGCAGTGTGGCTCTGTGGATTCGTGATTGTTCTTCTTGCATGGTGCGTCCGCTGGCGACGGATTTCTGCCGCCCTGCGAGAGTCGGCGCCATTGCGCGAGGGACGCGAAGCCGCGACTCTGCGCCGGTTAGAGCGCATCGCCGGCACGCATCGGCCCATTGACATTGTGTTGTCGCGCGCTTCTCTGGAGCCGGGAATCTTCGGCATCGTCCGTCCGGTGTTGATCTGGCCGGAGGGCATCTCGAAACATCTGGAGGATGCGCACCTGGAAGCGATTCTCGCCCACGAGGTCTGGCACGTGCGCCGTCGCGACAATCTTGCCGCCGCGATCCACATGGTCGTCGAAGCACTCTTCTGGTTCCATCCGCTGGTGTGGTGGTTGGGCGCGCGCATGGTCGAAGAGCGCGAGCGCGCCTGCGACGAAGAAGTCGTGGAACTGGGCAGCGAGCGCCAGGTCTATGCCGAGAGCATTTTGAAAGTCTGTGAATTCTGCGTGGGATCTCCGCTGGCTTGCGTGTCCGGGGTAACGGGGGCCGATCTTAAAAGAAGGATGGTGTACATCATGACGGAACGAATCGCACGGAAACTGGATTTCGGAAAAAAGCTGTTGCTGAGTACGGCTGGAGTTCTGGCCTTGGCCCTGCCGCTCGTGTTCGGCTTGGTCAACGCGCCGAAGATGCGCGCGCAAGAGCAGGCCGCGACTCCGGGTGCGAGTAAGTCCAACGTCGAACTCATGGTCAAATCCGGCGCCGGCGGCGAGGCCCATCGAGTGGGAATGATGTACTCGGACACCGGATTCAAAGCGATGCACACGACTTTGCAGGCGCTCCTTCAAGAGGCCTATGGAGTCCAGGCCAACCAGATCATCGGAGGTCCGGATTGGATCAAGACCGCACCGTTCGATCTCGAAATTGGGCCTGAGGACGACAAATCCGCGCCCAGCGGCATGAGTATCGAGCAGAGCCCGGAGCAAAGCAGGATTCGAAACCAGCGGCTACTGCAGGCGGCTTTGGCAGAGCGCTTCAAGGTGTCGCTGCATCCCGAAACCAGAGAGCTGTCGACCTATGCTCTCGTTGTGGGCGACGATGGGCCGAAGCTTCAGCCCGCAAAGGCCGCCAGCAGCTACGCTGCTCCGGTCAAAGGCCCGGACGGGATCCCCATGAATAAATCATTCCAGATCAAGCTCGATGGCAGTCAGGCCGGGTTGGAAGCCCGCGGCATGTCTACCTCGGACATGGCATCGCATTTCTCACGCCATCTGGGCACCGTCGTAGTCGATAAGACCGGCCTCACCGGCAACTACGACTTCAGCTTGAATTGGACGTCAGATGCGAGCGGACGTGGCACATTCAACGCCCCTGTATCCGATGCTTCCGCGTCGTCGCTCTTAGCTGCAATTCAGGAGCAGCTGGGTTTGAAACTGGAGCCGGAAAAAGGTCCGATGCAAGTTCTCGTCATCGACCACGCTGAGAGGCCGGCGGAGCCCACGCAAAACTAAAGGCATATCATCTCGGAGCAAGGCAACTTCCGGCAGGCATTCGGATTCTCACTCACCAGAGTTCCGACGTCCTGCCGGAGACCTTCTTCTCCCAGACGATAGTCTCCACGCAAATTGCTCCATCTTGACAGCTAGCCCCCACGCCCTGAAACTGATGTCCGCGCGCGCAGGCGTTCGTCTCTCCTTCCCCACATGCCGAGCACGTGCCAGCTGGCAAGAACTTTGGCAGCGCCGGGCCTGATCGTCGATAGAACCACGTCGCGTTAGATGAGGAGAACTTCGTGAATACCTGCCCGCAGCACACGGCACGATTCCGGGGCGCGGAAACTTTTTCGCGCCACTTCGCCCATGGCCTGCTGTTCGATATCGCCACGATCATTGCGATATCGCTGTGCGCTGCGGTGGCGCTGGCTCAGGTTTCCTTTCTGAATGCGCCGTTGTCTCCTGGGCAAAGGGCGCCCGGCGCGCCTGCATTCACGCTGACCGTGTATGGCACCGGCTTCGCTTCCGATGCAGTAGTGAACTGGAACGGCGCCCCGCTCGCCACTACGTTCAAGACAAGCGAGGAACTGCAAGCGTCTGTTCCCGCGTCCGACATCGCCAAGGCACAAACCGCGCTGGTGACGGTCACCAACGGCAGCGGCATAGTTTCGAATGTCGATTACCTTCAGGTCGTGAAGAACGCGTACCCCGTCGCTTACGGCAAACTGGACTACGCCACCGATCCCACGCCGCAGGCTGTGACCACGGCGGACTTCAACGGAGACGGCAAACTCGACCTGGCCGTCGCCACCGGCAACAACAGCGTCTCCATCCTCTTGGGTCATGGTACCGGAACATTTCCCACGCACGTGCAATACGCCGTGCCCGGGAACCCGGTCGCGATCGTGCACGGCGATTTCAACGGAGACGGCAAACAGGACATCGCTACCGCAGACCAGACCGCAAACGAAATATCGGTGCTCCTCGGCAACGGGGATGGCACATTCCAGTCTCACCACGAATATGCCACTGGACCGAAGCCCGTGGCCCTAGCCACGGCGGATGTGAATGGAGACGGCAATCTCGACATCATCGTTGCCGACTACAGCGCCAACAAAGTATCCATCCTGCTGGGCAACGGCGACGGCACCTTCAAGCCTCACGTCGACTATGCGACCGGGAACGGGCCTTCCGGCGTGGCGATCGGCGACTTCAACGGAGATGGCCGGCTCGATTTAGTTGTCGCCAACAAAAACGACAACACCGTTTCCATCCTGCTGGGCAATGGCGACGGAACTTTCCAGTCCGCTGTCGCTTGTGCCACCGCAGCCTTACCCAACAGCGTGGTCGTAGGCAATTTCACCAGTTCCAACGTGCTGGACGTCGCCGTGGGCACGGCAAACAAAGTCGTCTCAGTCCTTCTGGGCAACGGCAATGGTAGCTGCCAGAAGCACGTGGATTACAAGATCGGCGCTAACGCGATGGCTATCGCCGCCGCGGATTTAGGTTCCACCGGGAAGTTATCACTGATTTCGGCGAACTATAACGACAACACGATTTCAACCCTGGCCGGCAACGGCGACGGTACGTTCAAATCGCAATCGGTATTTCTCACTAATGGCGGGCCGTCCGGACTGGCGATCGGCGATTTCAAAGGCAACGGCAAGCTGGATGTCGCAGTCACCGCCTCCAGCGGCAATACCGTTTCGACCCTGCTCGATAGCTGGATCACGATCTTTCCCACCGTCTTCAGTTTCGGAACTCAGACCTCGGGCGAGAAGAGTGCACCCAAGACTTTCACCTTGAAGAACAACGGCCCTACGCCTTACTCCGTGGGAGCGATTTCCTTCGTGGGGGCTTACGGAGCAGACTTTACGCAGACCAACACCTGCGGCACAGCGCTGGCCGCTGGTGCTTCATGCACACTCTCTGTCGTGTTCGCACCCACTGCTTTGGAAAACGCGAATGTCCAACTGCAGGTGACCTCGTACAATGGCAGCGTTTTCGGGGCGGAGATCACGGGCACAGGCAACATTCCCTTCACGTTGACGGGCAGCTTGAATTTCCCTATGCAACTGATTGGCACCAGGAGCAAGGGGAGGACGCAGACCTTCACCAACAACAGTGGCGTGGACATCTACTTCACCAGTATCGACCTGGAGGGCGTCAACCAAAGCGATTTCAGCTTCACGACGACTTGTCCGATAGGGGGAGCGCTGCCCCCGGGCGCCAGTTGCACTGTAACCGTCTATTTCAGTCCGACAACTGCAGGCGGAGACACCGCGACCCTGGTTTACAAAGGCAACTTTACACAGACGGATCAGGGAGAACTTATCAGCGGCAATGCAACCGCAGTGCTCATTACACCCACGTCGCTAACCTTTCCGAACACAGCCGTCGGCACAACGAGTGGTCCACTGACCGTGACCTTCCAGAATGTCGGCCCCACCGCGCTCCTCATCACTAGCATCTCGTGGACTGGCTCAAACGGCCCCTTCAGCGAGATCAATACTTGCGGAACCAGCGTTCCTGCAAACTCGTCGTGCACGTTCAGTTTCACCTTCAGTCCGCCCACTGCGGGAACCTTCACCGAGACCCTGAGTATCGGCGATCCCGATCCCAGCGGCCCGCAGAAGATTAAAGTCACGGGCACGGGCGTTGCCGCTGCCACCGCAGCGAAATAATCCGCCGCAGGCGCTCATTATTATTTCTTCATCCCGGTGGCCAAGATAGGACACCCGGCCTTCCTTCGTGAACCTTCGTGTCCTTCGTGGTTGAAGGTTTTGAAGTTCCCACCGACGCTGATGGCAACCGCTCTCGCGATAGCAGCTAAAATACCCGGCGGAGGATTCATGGCGAAATCGCGCAGACAATTTCTGACACTGACATCGATGGGAATGCTGGGAGCGGCGGCCACGCTGCGCAGCGTGGGGCAAAATCCACCCGGACAGAATCCCTCGATTCAAAATCCAGCAGACCTGCCGCCTGGTGCGCCGCCCGCTTTTGGAGCAGGCCCCGCTGTCGGACCGGAAGTATCCGCGACGACCTTCGCCGAGGCCGAGAAGCTGGTGCAGTTCGAAATGACCGCCGCCGAGCGCGCCGTGGCCGCCGACAGCTGGCGCAAGACGATGGCCTACCTCTACGAGCGGCGCACCGGACCGCGCAAACTTGCCTTGCCCACGACGATCGCTCCCGCCACGCGCTGGGATCCAATCCTCCCGGGGCAGAAGTCAGGTCCAGATCATGACCGGTTCGTCCGCAGCTCAATCGATCCCGGCCCTCTGCCCGCGCGCGACGAAGATATTGCGTTTGCTGCGGTGACGCAGCTCTCGCGCTGGATCGAGACGCGCAAGCTCACCTCCGAGCGTCTCACGAACATTTATCTAAAGCGGCTGCAGCAGTTCGATCCCAAGCTCCACTGCGTAATCACACTCACCCGCGACTTGGCGCTGAAGCAGGCGAAGCAAGCAGACGAAGAGATTTCCGCAGGCAAGTATCGCGGTCCTCTGCACGGCATTCCTTGGGGAGGCAAAGATCTGCTCGACACCGCGGGAATTCCTACCACATACGGTGCGGAGCCTTTCCGCAACCGCGTCCCCAGCGAAGATGCCGTGGTGGTGAAACGTCTGCGCGAAGCGGGAGCGGTGTTGGTAGCCAAGCTCAGCCTGGGCGCGCTCGCGCTCAATGACATTTGGTTTGGCGGCCAGACGATGAATCCCTGGCTGCTCGAGGAAGGTTCCTCGGGATCGAGCGCGGGTCCCGGCGCCGCCACCGCCGCCGGATTGGTGGGCTTCTCCATCGGCAGCGAGACCGGCGGTAGCATCATTAGTCCATCGACGCGCTGCGGCATCACCGGCTTGCGGCCCACCTACGGACGCGTGGCCCGCACCGGCGCCATGACGCTCTGCTGGTCGCTCGATAAGCTCGGTCCCATGACTCGCAGCGTCGAAGACGCCATGCTTGTACTGCAGGCGATTACCGGGCCAGACGCCGGCGACGTGGCCAGCGTGCCCAGCCATCTTGATTTCGACGCTGCCAAGAGCGTCGCGGGCCTCCGCGTTGGATACTTCCCTAAGTGGATGCAGGAGAATCCCGCCACAGCCGTCGACCGCGCTGCCGTAGATGTCGTCAAGAAAGTTGGAATGGTTCCAGTCGAGGTGTCGATTCCCGACTGGCCGTATGACTCGCTCAACCTTATTCTGTTCGTCGAAGGCGCAGCCGCGTTCGAAGAACTGACCCTCAGCGGAGGACTGCGCGAACTCAAAGCCCAGGTTCCCGACGCCTGGCCGAACATCTTCCGCCAGGCGAGATTTCTCTCAGCCGTCGATTTCGTGCAGGCCGACCGCCTGCGCCGCAAAGTTGCCGAAGAAATGGCGCGCCTGTTTTCGCAAGTCGACCTGCTGCTGGTGCCCTCGGTCCGCGACGAGATGCTGACCATCACGAACTTCACCGGCCATCCCGCGTTAGTTCTGCGCGCAGGATTCGTCGAAGTAGCGAAAGCCCGCAGCGACTGGGCTCCCGATCCGAATCATCCCTTGCCGACGTTCAACCCGCCACGCCGCGTCCCCCACGGAGTAACCCTGATCGGGAGGCTGTTCGAAGAAGGCCCGATGGTCAATGCAGGCCTGGCCTTGGAGCGCGCGTTCGGAGTAGTAGGGGAGCGTCCGCCGGCCTTCTAACTGCGGCTAAGTCGACGCGCGAACAATATTAACGATGTCTTCAGAAATCGCCCGCAACTTACTAACTCCCTCCGGGTTGAGGTGGCACAAGATGTTTCCGGCGATCCAGTGACGAAGCCTCCCGGCCTAGTCACTCGATCGCATGGATCGGCGGGAGACACGCGGACAATTCAGGATTGACCGTTCTCCGGTTCAGTGCTAAGTTTCGCCGTACAGCATTTCCCCGCTGTGATTCCTCTTGCCCGTCAGTTGGGCTCCCAGGATCGCATTCACGAGAAAGACTGCGTTGTTGCATGCTCGAATGCACGTCAGGGCCCGAACGGTTCGCTCCCCGAAGGAGGTCTCCCATGACCCGCCAGCGTTTCCTTAGAAGCCCCCTTGTTGCTCTTGGCGCTTGCGCGCTAGTGATCGCCGAAGTCATCCTCGCAGGCCCCGCTGCGTATGCTCAAGAACCTCGATCTCCACGCTTGTCGCAGCGGGCCGCTCCCCCACGGAGCGCGGCTGCGTACTCTCGGGGCACTCCGGGGACCCCTCCGGTTCTCCCTGCATTTCTGCCTGCGGTCACTTACAGTACGGGAGGATTCGGGGCCATCTTCTACGAAAACGACGCTTGGGTGTCGGTGGCGGACGTCAATGGCGACGGAAAACCTGACATCCTCATCGCCAACTGGTGCTCTAGCTTCGCAATCGAGACCTGCCCCAGCGGGGCTTCGGTCGGAGTATTACTTGGCAACGGAGACGGGACTTTCCAATCTGTGGTGGCATACGGTTCGGGCGGCTACTACGCGTTCTCGGTGTTCGCCGTGGACGTGAATGGAGACGGCAAGTTGGATCTCCTCGTGTTGAACGGTTGTCCGGCGGGAGACTCCATCCCGAGCCTGACCTGCCCCAGTTCCGGCTCCGTCGGCGTTCTTCTGGGGAACGGGGATGGAACATTCAAACCAGTAGAAAACTATCCTTCAGGTGGACTGATGTCGTGGATGGCCGTCGCCGACGTTAACGGCGATGGCAAGCCAGATTTGCTTGTCTCAAACCAGGATGGCGGATCGAACGGAGAGGGATCTGCGGGAGTGCTCTTAAACAACGGAGACGGAACCTTCAAGCCCGTGCAAATCTATAGCTCGGGTGGCCTGCAAGCCGATTTCGTCGCAGTAGCAGACGTGAATGGGGACGGAAAACCCGACCTTTTGGTAGTGAACCTTGCGAATTGCAACAACTGTTCTGGTAGTGTGGGGGTCCTGCTTGGCAATGGTGAAGGAACATTTCAGCCGGTGGTTACCTATGACGCTCCTTCTTTCGACGATGTGCTGGTTGTTGCCGATCTCAACGGTGACGGCAAACTCGATCTCGTATTAAACGGCGGGGGCGCGTTCAATGGGGGCATATTCTCGGTAATGCTGGGCAACGGTAATGGAACCTTCCAGCCACCCGTGACCTATAGCGCAGGCGGGGATTACAACGGCCCACCGATGCTGATCGACCTCAACGGGGACCACAAGCTCGACATAGTGATACCCGTCGGCGCGTGCGATTCACACGGCTTTGGTTGTGTCGGAGTGCTCTTGGGCAACGGCGATGGAACCTTTCAGTCGGTGGTCACTTATACCACCGGCGCAGCCGGAACTATGGCGTTAGCCGCAGGAGACCTAAATGGCGATGCTATCCCAGACTTGGTAGCAATTAGTCAATGTTCCACTAAGTGTGCAATTGACGGTGCCATTTCTGTTTTCACGGGCAACGGGGACGGGACCTTTCAGCCGAAAATCTCCTACGACCCAGGCGGCAAGGGTAGTACTTGGGTTGGCACGGCAGATGTTAACCGCGACGGTAAGCTCGACATTCTCGCGGTGAACACGAATGCATCCTCGCCGGTCGAGGGACTCGTAGGTGTCCTGATCAACGTCACAGCAGGTTCGACGGAAACATCTACCTCAATTACGTCCTCACTCAATCCTTCGGTCGTCGGTCAGGCCGTCACCTTCACCGCCGCTGTGAGTTCGAGCGCCGGCGCTCCGCCCAATGGCGAGACCATCACATTCAAGAACGGCTCGTCGATTCTGGGCACGGCGCCACTCAGTGCCGGCACCGCCTCACTGACGACTTCTTCTTTGGCGGCCGGCATCTACACCATCACGGCCAGCTACCCAGGTGACGCCACCTTCGCGGCCAGTACCTCGCCCGGACTCCGCCAGGTTGTGAATTCCACCACCAAGTCCGCAACCGCGACGACTCTCGTCTCAAGCCTGAATCCGAGCGCCTACGGCCAGTCCGTTACCTGGACAGCGACGGTCACCACCTCAGGCTCCGTCCCGCCGACCGGAAAAGTGAATTTCACGTGGAGCAGCTACACCATCGGTTCGGCCACATTAAACGCCAGTGGTGTGGCGACCCTCACCAAGTCCAACCTGAACGCCGATACCTATCCGCTCACCGCTGTGTACGTAGGAGACGCGAGCAATCTGGGAAGCACCTCCTCGGTGGTAAGCCAGGTGGTCACCCAAGCCACCAGCTCCGCCGCGCTCACCTCATCGCCGAATCCATCGACCTCAGGTCAGCTCGTCACATTCACCGCCACAATTACATCCCCGACCGCCAAGCCAACCGGCCCCGTGACCTTCGCAGTCGGAAAGACAGTCCTCGGAACCGCGCAACTCAGCGGAGGCAAAGCCCAGTTCACAACCTCTACGCTAACCGTGGGCTCAACCACGGTCACTGCAACGTACTACGGAGACTCGAACATCGCTAAGAGCTTCGCCGCGGTGACCCAGACCGTCAGCTCGCAAGGGACGCTGACGGAGCCTAGCGGGAAGCTTCCTCTCCAATCGAAAACTACGCTGGCCACGTCAGGGTGCAGGACAACCACCACGCTCACGACCTCGGGATCGCCGACCGTAGTTGGACAGCAAGCCACGTTTTCGGCACAGGTGTATGCCCCCGAGCTCTGCGACAACCATCTGCAAGGGAGTTGTACTGAGCAGATCACCTTTTATGACGGCAACACCGTCATCGGAACTGCGCCCCTGAATCTCAGCTCCTGTATTGCAACGTTTGCCGATACTTCGCTTACGGCCAAAACCCACAAAATCCGGGCGCAATTTCCCGGGACCGGACTCGGCGATTTGCCGAGTAACTCCAACGTCGTCACCCAAGTAGTAACCGGGGACTCGACGACAACATCCCTGAGCTCAAGCCTGAGCCCCTCGATTTATGGGCAGCCCGTAACCTGGACGGCGGCGGTGACGAGCCCATTCGGATACGTCACCCCGCCTACCGGGAGAGTGAACCTTATGTGGGATGGCCAAGCCATTGGTGCAGCCACGCTCAACGCCAGCGGTGTTGCCACGCTGACCAAGTCGCTCCTCAGTGCCAATTCCTACATGCTGACTGCGGTGTACGAGGGCGACGCCAATAACGCAAGCAGCACATCCGCCGTTCTGAGCCAGGTGATAGGGCAAGCCACCAGCTCGGCTACGCTGAGTTCGTCCGCGAATCCATCAAGCCTCGGACAGGCAGTTACCTTCACCGCGAAAATTACCTCACCCACCGTCAAGCCGACTGGTCCGGTAACCTTCACCGCGGGGCAGACGGTTCTGGGGACGGCTCAACTCCTTGGCGGCAAAGCCCAGTTCACAACCTCCACGCTCGCCGGAGGCTCAACCACCGTCACCGCAACCTATAACGGAGACTCGAACATCGGCGAGAGTTCCGCGTCGGTGACGCAGACGGTGCACTAATCGCGCGGAGTCGAAGGTTGGGCACCACAGACGCCGACCCCTCGCTTTCTTCCGGTCGATCGTCTGAGCTCCAAAGCCTGTGTAGAGCGGACACTCCCTTCGACAAGCTCAGGGCAGGCTCTGTCCGCTGCTCTTGACTTTGACCTGACGGTGGAAGCACTCATGAGAAGTCACGCGGACCAGCCGCGCAGCGGCGACATATGTTAGCCCAAGCCTGCCCTGAGCGAAGTCGAAGGGGACGCAGAGTATGACAAAGCCTTATGCAGCGACGCGTCAGAGGCCAAAAAAAAAGGAACCGAGTCCCGAAGAGCCTGCCCTGACGAAGCCGAAGGGGGACGACAGAAAAAACCGATGGATACCATCGTTCCTGGTGCCCATGCTTCGAACATCGCGCGAAGCATGGTGCAGCCCGCGTCGTGACGGTGCAAAGGTGGGCCAGCCCCAACCTGATCTGCCGGCGCCGCGCCAGTGCACCCACACCGGCCGGCCGCTGGGGACACCCGACTTCGTTGCCGCTCTAGAAAACTCAACCCTCCGCTACCTCGCTCCTCGCAAGGGAGGCCGCCCCATCCAGTCCTCCTCCGATTCCAGTCAGCCCAGCCTTACCTTTGTGGCATAGTTGGAAACTGCGGAACGTCCCGTCCGTCCTCGGGCTTCCAACCGGTCCTTGTCATCCTGAGCGGAGCATGTCGGTGAGCGAAGCGAACCGACGCGCGCAGCGAAGGATCCCTGCACTCTTCAACCGCGCCCGGCTGCGTCAGGGAGTTCTCACCATTTTCTTTCGCCGCTTTCGGGTCCTGTTCTCCTTAGGCGTTACCTTTACCCACGGCTTGCTGCGCGGGCTGCATTCTCTCGCTCCTTCGGAGCTTGGGCTCTGGATGTCGCGGCTTCTGTCTTTGTGCTTGCGGGAACTTCTTTCACACTTACTGGCGGCTTGCGCGTTGTGAGTTCGGCTGCTTTGGCTTGGTCTGGCTTCGGTGGTGCTGCGCTGCGGCCCGATACTTCTGGGCCGCCTGGACGGGTCTGAGACCCGTCCCCACACGGTTCGTCTCCACACGATTCGGATGGCTTTGCTTTGTTCTGGGTGGCCTGGTATTGGGCCAGCATCTCTTCGCGGGCGCGGGCGGTTTCGGCGCGTTCCTCTTTGAGGTGGAGTTCTTTGGCGTATTGTTCGTCGACTTGTTCGAGCGGGGGGGGTGGGGTAGTCGGGAATCTCGCGGACCGTGTCGTCGGAGTGGAGTCCGAAGTTGACGCGGCGTGCGTTGCGGACGGCGGTGTTGAGGGCGCGGAGGATGAGTTCGGCGCGTTTGATTTCGATGGTGCCGAGCAGCAGGGCGTTGATGGTTTCCATGAGGGCGACCTGGATGGACTCTTCGTCCTCGAGGAGGGCGGCGTGGCGGATGCGGGAGGCGGGATAGCGGACGGTGCGAAGCATGCTCTGGTGGAAGTAGCAGAACTGCTCTCCGCGGAGAGGTGGGGAGCCGCAACGGACTCCGGAGACCTTGATATGAGTACAGGATTTGACGTTTGCCATAAGTTGGTTGGTCCTCTCGACAATTTTTTTGTAGTGTGGCGCTAAGATCTTGGCAGCAGGGGAGTTAGGGGCGTAGTGCAGGACGAGGTCCGCGTATAATCTTGGAAAGATTGGACTTGCGACTAAATTCTTGTAAATAAGGGACTTAATGCTGGCGCGGACGTCTGTGAGCGACCGCTGGCGGGACGGCGAGGTGCTCTGCTCCGGGTTTGCGGACGGACGAATGCGTCCGTCGCTACGTGGGTCGGGGGAGTGGTTGGGAGTGCGTTCGGGCATACTCCCAATTTGGACTGTGGAGATTTCTCAGTAAAGGTCATCCGTCACAGGAATGAA
>CZKD01000110.1_pt2 | contig 109167 bp, 86 predicted proteins | sample 1122401 | NCBI WGS metagenome assembly CZKD01 (sample SAMEA3539301, study PRJEB10725) | soil metagenome | biome: tundra; feature: field; material: soil | place: USA | collected 2010-05 | depth 0.15 m
GCGAATGAATTGTTAGGACGGGCCGGAACCTGCAACTGCGCCGTCTGATCGCTCTGGAACTGCGGACGCGGCGTCTGTTGTTGTCCTTGCTGCGGCGCAGGTGGTTGGTTCTGCGCCATGGCCTGCGGCGCCTGTTGCGTCGCCCGCGGACCGTTCATCCCCGGCGCTCCCGGAGGTGGCGACGCCAGAATCTTCCGCAACTCTTTCGGATCAAGCTCAGGATGGCGCGACGTCGCAATGCGGTCTTTATCTGACGCAATGTTGGTATTTGGCCGACGCGTGGGCTTCTGCAAATCCGGCGGCAGCGCGAGGAACGTCATATTCTTGTTCTGGGTCGGATCAACCGGGATGCCCACTTTGCGGTGCCAAACGTTCGCCTCGATCCAAGGCAGGTACACCAGAACGATGAACAGCAGCAGGTGGACGATGACTGAAATCCACGTCGCTTCCCGCTTGCGTGAGCGCTCCAGATCGTCTTGCAACTGAATGAGCAGGTGCGGCACATGCGCATCCAGATCCCGGTACGCAGTTTCCCAGTCTTGCCTATCGTAGAGGCCGAGTTGCTCCGGTTGAGGCTTCTCGGGAGCGACCGGGTCCTGGAATGGAATCTGCGTAATCGGCATGCGCTGGGTTGAGCTGAAAGAACGCTTAACTGTAAAAGCCAGTATCCGCTTGTCGTTAGACACCGAATACACTCGCGGCGTTGCATCCGGCCTTCAAGGAAGAAATGCAATGAGCGCGCGCTGCTCTACAACCAAGTTAGCACTATTTTCGCATCTTTCGAGCCACTCTGCTCACTCATAAATGGCCCGCGACTTAGGTGTGTAAACATATGTAAATCAGGATGTTGCGCTGGCATTTTAGACCTAGGGGGACCTCATAAAAATGCGTCATCCCGAACGGAGCCGCTCTTCAGGCGAAGTGAGGGATCTCAACCGAGAGCTTGCAGGGACAAGATCCTTCTCTCCGCCTGAAATACGGCTTCGTTCAGGATGACCCCGATAGAGAGTCTTCGCGATCAGGGCTTCGCCTTTGAGATCCCGGCCAGATCCACTTTCTTCCCGTGTTCCCGAATGGCCGCCACAATCTCCAGCGCCAGCGCCAGCGCGCGGCGCCCATCCTCCAGCGGCACCACGGGCGCGGACCGCTCCCGCACAGCCCGAAGAAACGACTTCAACTCCGCATGCAGCGGTTCTTCCGACGCAACCGGAGGCTTCGTCACGCCAATCTGCGGATTCACCGACGGTGTTCCCGTCACCGAGTCGTGCCCCACCGTAAAGACCAGCACTTCCTGCCGTCCGTAATCGAGCGAAACATACTGCCGCGGCTGGAAGAAGCGCAGCTTGCGCACCCGCTCGGTGGAAACCCGGCTCGCAGTAAAGTTCGCGATACAACCGGACTCGAACTCCAGCCGAACGTTCGCAATGTCCACCTTCCCCGACAAAATCGGCAGCCCCACCGCCCGTACTTCCTTCACCTCCGACTTGGCAAACGCCAGCACGATGTCGAGATCGTGGATCATCAGATCGAGCACAACATCCACATCGAGCGACCGGGGAGTAAACACGCTGAGCCGGTGCACCTCAAAAAACATGGGCTGCGTCAGCAGCGGAACCGTGGCCCGCACCGCCGGATTGAAGCGCTCCAGATGCCCCACCTGCGCGATCCGCTTGTGCGTAGCCGCCAGCGCAACCAACTCCTCAGCCTCCGCCAGTGTGCCCGCCAGCGGCTTCTCGATCAGCACATCCACTCCAGCCTTCATCAACTCGCTGGCCACGCTCAGGTGATGCACAGTAGGGCACGCTACCGACGCGGCCTGCACCTCGCTATGCGTGGTCAACAACTGCGGCACGGAGCCGAAGGCCTTGCACCCGAACTCGCGCGCTACCTCGTCAGCGCGGCCCGTGTCAGGATCGACTACTCCCAGCAGCCGCACTGGCTCCCCTTGCTGTTCCAGTTCCTTGTACACTCGGGCATGGTTGCGTCCGAAAACGCCCACGCCCACGACGGCGACGGAGATCGGACTTTGCGTTTGCAGGAGAAATTCTCGATGGCCGGTAGCCGGAAACAAATTGTAAACGGTCTCCCGGGAAAGAGCATCTGGATTAGCGTCTTTGTGGTGACTCGATCGTGCTCATGAATCAATTCGATCGCATCTACGGAATCGCTCGCTTCTGAAGGAGTGGAGGCCCGTGCAGCACTTCCCAGCCGCGGCGCGGCGACAGAATACAGCCCACAGCGCAAGCTGTGGGAAGGACGAGCCGGATAACGCCAAGCCCCGGAGGGGCGAAAGAAACGCTACGACCAAAGACAACGACGAGCCGTTACGTTCCGCGGCGAGACACTCACGAATCGGCTCGCGTCATCAAAATCAACCACAGAAAAGGACTGAATCGCCCCATGAAGACGATCGTGCTGACCATCTCCAACATCTTCATGACCTTCGCATGGTACGGACACCTGAAATACCGCGAGGTCCCCTCTACAAAGTCATCGTGGTGAGCTGGGTTAATCGCCTTCTTCGAATACTGCTTCCAGGTCCCCGCAAACCGCATCGGCTCCTACGAGTTCTCCGCGGCCCAACTCAAAACCATCCAGGAAGTCATTACCCTCACCGTCTTCGCCGCGTTCTCGGTGATTTATCTGAAGCAGCCCCTGCGTTGGAACTACCTGGCAGGCTTCGCCCTGATTGTGGCAGCGGTCGCGGTGATCTTCAAAAAGTGGTGAGGAAGAGATCTATGTGGCGCGGACCTGCCCTGAGCGAAGTCGAAGGGCCCCCCGCCCGCGAACACTGCATCGTTTCGAAATTCAACTCTAGAGAAGTCAAACTTGATGAAGCTAAACCGGAAGGGGTTCGATCTGAGAGGTTCAACCCTGGAAGCGCCTGTCCCGCAGGGACATTTGAAAATAGCCCGGCGTTTCAACGCCGGGTACACCGCCAAGCACAGAACCGCGTCCCGTAGGGACGCCTGAAAACATCGTCACGAATCACGCAACTTCTTCAAAATCGCAATCTGCCCCGCATGGTACAACTCATGCTGCGCAATCCCATGCAGCATGTGATGAAAGTCGTACCGTTTTCCCGGAACCCGCTCTCCAAGCCGCGATTCCGGTAGCGCTGCAACCGTCCGTACGAGCCGATCGTGCGTCCGTTTCGTCGCCGCGACTGCGTTCCGCCACGTCGCTTCCGTCGGCTTTGTCACGGGCGGAAAATTCTTGAGACCCGTAGGCTGCCATTTCTTGCCATCAAGCCTGCGCAACGCCGCGTCGTCCCAAACGGCCACGTGCAACACCAATTCCCAAATGCTGTGAACCTCAGGCAGCGGCTTGGCCGCGGCGGTAACTGCATCCACATCTTCCAGCAACTCAAGCAAAGCCGGCCCGTGCCACGCGCTGCCATAAAAAGCGCGGCGAAGTTGGTCCGCAATGCGGGCTCCTTCGGATTCTTTCTTCCGCTCTTTCGCTCCCATGACTCCTTAACCCTCCGCGACCATCGCAATCCCCGCCGCATTCCCCGCGTCGATCACCTTCTGCCCATCCAGCAGCAGACACTTCCCCGTATCCAACGCAAGGCAACTCGCCCCCGCCGCCTGCATCACCTCGATCGTCTTCACGCCAATCACCGGCACATCGAACCGCATATCCTGATTCGGCTTCGCGATCTTCACCACAGTCAAGGAACGGCTCAAAGTCGAAGCATCCCCGTGCAGCGACCGCATAATCTGCCCAGCGCGCTCGATGGTCGCGTCAGTCCCCTCCATGGCTTCGACCGCAACGCACGCCGATTCCGCGATCACCACCGTCTGCCCAATATCGTGCTCGGCCAACCGCCGCGCCACCGCACGTCCGTACTCAATATTCTTGCGCTCCTGCTCGCTTGGTTCGCGCTCAGTGAGCACTCCGGACTTCACCAGCAACGGCTCCAGCAACCAGGTCGACTTCTCCAGCGTGATGCCTTCATCCGCCAACACCTTCGCCACCGCGCCCAGCAGCGAGTCCGTATTGCGCGTCGTGAGCGACAGCAACATCTTCGCCAGCCGCCAGTCCGGACGGATGCTGGAAAAAATCTGCTTATGCCGCACCTGCCCCGCCATGATGGCGCGCCGCACTCCCTCCCGCTGAAACATCTCAATCAACTTCGACAGTTCCCCCAGCGAAAGCCAGTGAACCGCCGCCGCCCCGTGCGATTCAATCTCCGGAAACGCCTCCTCCTGAATCGCCGCCACCACCACGTCATATCCCTGAGCCCGCGCCGCATCGAGCACAAGAAAAGGAAACTTCCCGTTCCCCGCGATGAGCCCAAGTTTTTCGTTCTGAACGGGCATGAGGTAGGCGTTGATTTACACTGACGTCGAGTCAGTCTAGCACTTAGGATCAAGAAGAAGCTCTATGCGCCGCACCGGAATAGAGGTCTGTGGCGTTCCGGCGCAACCGTTAAGAATCGCCGAAGAACGCCAAAGCAGCGTATGAAAATAACGCCGCTTCCCTGAACTCTCCATAGCTACAATGTGTGATGTTTCTGATCCCCGAGTTCTAATCCCGCTTCTGTTTTCTCTCGGAGGTCGTCTAATTGCGAAGGAGCATCTCCAATGCACGTTGATCTTGCAATCATCCTGCGCCACCTGCCAGGCGCGCTTGTCCTGTTCGCCGCCTCGACCTTGGTTTCGCAAGCCCAGGAGCGCGATCGCAGCAAGGTACCAGATGAGTACAAATGGGATCTGACCGCCATCTATCCGTCCGACCAGGCTTGGCGTGTGGCGAAGGAAAAGCTTGCGTCCGAGTTGCCCAACCTGCGGCAGTTTCAAGGCACGCTGGCTTCTTCCGCTTCCCGGTTGGCGGACGCTCTGGAGACTCAAAGCTCCTTCGACGAAGAATTCACGCGCCTGTACGTATTTGCCGCAATGCGTTCCGATGAGGACACACGAGTCAGTACGTATCAGGGCATGCAGCAGCAAATGATTCAGCTCGGATCCGTTCTAGGCACCGAATCCGCCTTCATCGAACCCGAGATCCTCAAAATGGATAACGCGACCATCGAGCGATTTCTGACCCAAGAGCCGCGGCTGCATGTTTTCCGCCATGAACTCGAGGACATCACACGGCGCCGGGCCCACACGCTCAGCAACGCCGAAGAGAAGCTCCTGGCGGGTTCCGCCGTGATGGCGAGCGGGCCGTCCAGCGTCTATGGCATTTTTGCTGACGCCGATTTTCCGTATCCTTCCGTCACCCTCAACGACGGCAAGACCGTCAAGCTCGACAAGGCGGCTTTTTCGCTCTACCGCGCTTCACCCTCCCGCGACGACCGCCAGAAAGTGATGGAGGCCTTCTTCACCGCGCTGGGAAAATATCGCGGGACCTTTGGTTCCATGATGAATTCCAATGTCCAGACTTCCGTCTTCTACGCCCATGCGCGCAATTACGAGACCTCTCTGCAGGCTACTCTGGACCAGCCCAACATTCCGGTTTCGGTGTATTCGAGGTTAGTGGACGGAGTCGATCGCAATCTGCCGACGTTTCAACGCTATCTGAAACTTCGCAAACGAATGATGGGCCTTTCCGAACTTCATTATTACGATCTCTATGCTCCGCTCGTGTCTTCGGTCGACACAAAATATCCGGTCGACGTGGCCGAAAAAAACATCCTGGCAGCTCTCGCCCCGCTTGGATCCGAATATGCCGCGGGAGCGAAGCGCGCGTTCACCGAACGCTGGATTGACATGTATCCATCCGAAGGTAAGACCTCCGGAGCTTATTCCAGCGGCGGGGCATACGACGTTCACCCCTATATGCTGCTGAACTACAACGGAAAGTATGACGACATGAGCACGCTGGCCCACGAACTCGGGCACACAATGCACAGCTACTTCTCCAACAAAACCCAGCCCTATCCTTTGTCGTCGTATCCGATTTTTGTTGCCGAAGTCGCTTCGACTTTCAACGAGGCTCTTCTGATCGATTACATGCTCAAGCAGATCAAGGATGACGCTACCCGGCTTTCCTTACTGGGGAACTATCTGGAGAGCATCAAGGGGACGGTTTTCCGGCAAGCTCAGTTTGCGGAATTTGAACTTCGCATGCATGAAATGGTTGAAAAAGGCCAGCCACTCACGGGTGACTCTTTGTCGAAACTCTACGGCGAAATCGTCAGAAAATACTACCGGCACGACCAAGGCGTGTGCATCGTGGACGATTACATCGCAAACGAGTGGGCGTACATTCCCCATTTCTACAATTCGTTTTATGTCTTCCAGTACGCCACCTCATTCACCGCTTCGTCTGCCTTGTCCGAAAAGGTGCTCTCGGGTGATCCTGGTGCCACCGAGCGCTACCTGAAATTCATTTCGGCGGGCAAGTCGAAATACCCAATCGAACTGCTGAAGGACGCGGGCGTTGACATGACAACTGACGAACCCCTGGAGCTCACGGTCAAGAAGATGAATCGCGTGATGGATGAGATGGAGAAATTGCTGAACAAAGACAAAGACAAAAAAGGGACGGCACCAGCCGGAAGTTAACCGCCGCCGGTGACTCTTACTTAAGAATTCCCCGCTCCGATCCCCTGAGTCCCGCCCCTCACTTCTTGCCCGCCGAAGCCCGATAGCCCTGCCACACATACTCAAGCGCCTCGGCAAAAGTCTGCTGTTTCACCGCCCGGTCCACGTGCCCGGCGTTTCGGGCAAACACAAACTGGTAGTGATACCCCTTGGCCGCGAGCACCTTCGCCATCAGCTCGTTTGCCAGAACCCAGTCGTGCATGTTGTCGCGCATCACGTTCGGATTGAATAAATCGCGGTCCCCCACTTCCATCCACAGTCGTATCGGCTTCGCCGCGCTCTCGGGAATGAGATGCTCATGAAACTCCCACGCCCCATGCGGCGTTTGCGGATTGGAAGGCCACTGCTGGTTCACAAATGTTCCCGAATAAGTCAGCACCCGGGTGATACAGCTCCGGGTGATACCAGGCCATGATCAACGCGCAAGAGCCTCCCGAGCTACCGCCCATGGTTGCCCTGCCCTCGGGATCTTTCGTGAGCTTCACATGCGCCTGGGCCTCAACCATCGGCAACACTTCCTTTTCCACAAACTCGGCATACACTCCCGACATCGTGTCGTACTCCAGTCCGCGCTCACTCCCCTGCGCGTCCCCGCTCCCGTTGCCGATCGAAATGGCAATCATCACCGGGACCTTGTGCTGCGCAATCACATTGTCGAGCGCCGAAAAGAGCAACGAGTCAGGCCCGTCCGCTCCGATGATGAACGGCGCGACGCTCCCCGCAACAAACTGCTTGGGCACATAGACCGCCACCTTCCGCGTATATGGAGCCGGATGGCTCGTCGTCACCACAAGCTTCGCCGGGTCCGCCGGATCCGGCTTTCCAAATGTGCCCGCGTCTCGCGCAATCCCCGGATAAACCTTGCTGTCCGAAGACTTCATCGTGAATTCAATCACAGTGCCCTTCGGAATATCGCCTAGGGCAGCCATTTTGGCAGATGCCGCGTAGGTCGGCCCGATAATAAAATTCCCATCCACATTCGCAGGCGGATTAGCGCCGTCGGGCAACTCCTTCGCCTCAACATAGCCGGCAGTGTGAGGGTCTCGCGTTGGGGGGGTCGGGCGTGGCATGGTTTGCGCCGTGGGCGCAGTCTGCCCGGAAGCTGCATGACCACCCGTGATAAGACCAGCCAACAGACAGACGTTCAGACACCGCGAGGAAAGAGTCATCCTGCCATTCTCCACCATTTCTTGAGGTTGGCCAATGCAAGGTTGGTGGGCACCACCACCGACCGGCTGCCCCACCTTTCGCGATTTTCGAAAGGTGGGCATTCGTGCTGCGGATAGTGAAGGACTTTCCTTTAGCAAGACTCCCGATGAACTACAATCCCTTCCTGGAGGCGAGCAAATCATGGCAATGCATGTGAACAGCAGTCATCGAAACGCAATTCTTCACCGGAAAATATTCGCGTTCACCACGCTGATCCTGACCTTCTCTTTGCAGGTATATTCCCAGCAGAAGAACTCCGCCGACACAGCTGCGTCGGTTCAATCGTTTCTGGGACGCTGGGACCTGACCCTGAAGACTCCGGGTCGCGACTCTCCCTCGTGGTTGGAGATTACTCAGGAAGGTGGGCAGCTCAGAGCCCGAATGGTGAGCCGTTGGGGACACGCGCGGCCTCTCCCCAAAATTGAAATCTCAAATGGCCAGATCACGTTCGTTTCTCCCAAGGAAGAGGAAGAGCGAAAAGACGACATGGTCTTTGTAGGCAAGCTGTCCGGGAAGACATTGTCGGGGACCACGACCGGACCCGACGGGACTCCCTGGCAATGGACAGGCGTGAGAGCGCCATCGCTGAAGAGAACGAGCGCGCCGAAGTGGGGAACTCCGACTCAGCTGTTCAACGGCAAGGACCTGAGTGGGTGGACGATGAGCGATCCGAAAGCAACGCCGGCGTGGAAGGTCGAAAACGGAACGCTGGTAAGTCCCGGACACGGTCCTGAACTGATCTCGGATGCCAAGTTTGAAGATTTCAAATTACACGTCGAATTCAATTGCGCGCCCGGATCGAATAGCGGTATCTACCTGCGCGGCCGGTACGAACTCCAGATCGAAGACGATCCGGAGCCGGAAGGCCCGACTATGCGTACTGGAGGCGTGTATGGCTTCTTGGCCGCCTCGCCGGAACAGCCGCGCAAACCAGGGGAATGGCAGACCTACGACATCACGCTCGTCGGAAGAGTGGTCACCGTTGTGCAGAACGGTCACACGATTATCGACCAGCAGGAAATTCCGGGCATCACCGGCGGTGCATTGGATAGTGACGAAGGGCGACCAGGTCCGATCTATCTGCAAGGCAGCGAGGCCGGCCACGTCGCTTTTCGGAATATCACGATCACGCCCGCGAGGTGACGTTGACGCCTGATCAAGCCGCTCAGACTAGGTTCCGGGAGCTGGCTCAAGCGGTTACTCCACCGACCGGACTGCTCCCATTTCACTCATTGCGGGACTTTGAGTGCTCTCGCGGATTACAACAGTGACCGGGCTCCAACCTCGACCGAGAAGACTCGTTCCTGTAAACTCGGCGGCATAAGCCAGCAAAATCATCCGGACAGTCGGTCCGAGCCCAGGGTCCTTTGGAACCCTTGAAACTTTGAACCTTGAAACCTCGTGTTTTCAGGGTTTTGCCCGCACCTGATTACGTCAGTCATCTGCTATCGGTGTCGATGCTCACAGATAATTGGACAATGTGGGCAATCGGGGGCGAGAGTCTGCGATCCCCAGGGCGAGATCCGCCACAGGCTAGTCAACGACCAAGACACGGAAGAAGGCACATTACCGTTTCTTTTGGCCAGTTGTTCAAGGATCGTAGAAACGATGCGCTGAAGGACTGGGAGATCCTGCGCACCACTACAGTCGACATTCAGAATTGACCTTCGAGGTTCGAGCGCTTGGAGATAACACGCGACCAGCAATCCCGCAGCGAATCCAAAACGCGGCTCGTTGAGCAGATCAACGTCTGTCTGCGTTCGGGCGACTACGCTCGCGCCCAGGATTTGTTGCGAGATACGGACGCCGAATTCCCCAACGATGCGGAGCTGTCCGAACTGGAAAAGCGCGCCCATGATGGCGTCAAGCGCAATGCCGAAGCCAACCGTCTTATCACCGAAAGCCAGGAGCTATTCGCACAGCGGAAGTCCGCCGAAGCCCTTCAGTTATTGCGCAAGGCCCACGAGCTGGACAAAAACAATTCTCTCGCCCGCTCCATCCTGGCCAATGCCCTGGTCGAGCACGCGCACTCCGTGGTAGAAACCGATTGGCTGGAAGCCGAGACGCTGACCAATCAGGCGCTCGCCCTGAACCCTGCGCATCCCACGGCCAAAACCATCCACGGACTGATCGTGGAACAGAAAAAAACAAGCTCTGTGGAGGATTGGGTTGAGAAAGCGCGCAAGCTGCAATCCTCCGGCGATCTATTCGCTGCCTTGGCTTGGGTTGCAGAGGGATTGGCCGTTCATCCCGACGATCCTAAGTTGCTTCAGATTCACGATGCAATCCAGCGCGACCAGGGCATTCGCCGCCGCCAGGCCCGCCGCGGCGACCTCGAAGACCTGCGGCGCCTGCAGCACGAAATCGCCGGGGCCGCGGACGTTGCTGCAAAACAAGCGTTAGCCGAGCGCATCCAAGCGGTGGCCGCCAAGTATTGGACGGATGGCGAAATCTTGTCCATCGCCAATGCCCTGCTCCTCCGCTTGGGATTGGTTCCCCAGGAGAGTTCCGGTGCGGCGCCCCGCAGCAAAGGCGCGACCGTAATTCTTCACGTCCCGCGCCCCAGCGCTCCGCAGGCTCCAAGCGCCGATACCAGCCAGCCTCTGCCGAGCCAGGCTCCGCCAAGCCCGGTTTTGCCGAGCCCGATTTCGCCGAGCAAAGTTTCGCCGAGTTCGGTTCCGACCGACCCGATCCCACCCGTAAACGTTCCGACCGCCGTTGTCCCGCCGAGCAAAGTTTCGCCAAACAACGTTTCGCCCAGAGTTGCGCCGCCGCGCAAAGTCCCGGCCACTCCGCCAGAGCCGCAACTCCCCGCGCCACAAGCCGCCACCGTTCCCGCCGCCGAGCCTTCCGCGCCGGCGGCCAAAGTCACAGCTCCATCATTTCGGCCAAAACGGCCCACGAGGTCGAACTCCACAACGCTGATCCTGGTCTCCGCCGCCGCGATAGTCCTGGTGGCAGCGACCTTCTTCTTCACGCGAAAACATTACGCTCCTCCAGTGGCGACGACCCCATCAGTCGCTCCCACTGTCTCAGCGCCCACTGTCCCAACCCAAGCCGTCTCCGCCCCGGCCGTCCCCGCCCCCGCGCAAACAACTCCCGAACCATCTCTGCCTGCCTTGCCACTTTCTTCCGACGCCGCCGCCGGAAAAGTCACGGTCGATGATCAGCCGCCGGCCGAGTCCGGTAACAACCTCGGCACGCTCCTTGTCGTTGCCGGTCAAGACAACGCAAGCGTTTTTCTCAACGGAAAACTTCAACGGCAACTCACGCAAGCCGGCCAGTTGCGCCTACCAAATCTCGAGCTCAAGGACTACGTTGTACAAGTCTCCAAAAGCGGCTTTCAGGATCCTCCCCTGCAGAAGATCCGCATTCGCAAGGGCGACCAGGCCACGCTTGTCTTCAACCTCCAGCCGCAGCCTCACCTGGCCTCGCTGACCATCCAGGGCGGCACTCCCGGAACCACGGTTCTCGTCGATCAAACTCTCGTCGGCTCCATTCAGCCCGATGGCACGCTCTCCGTCTCCACCGTCAATCCCGGAGACCATACTGTCGAACTGCGCAGAGAGCGGTTCAAGCCCCGGCAGTTCAAGAAACACTTCGTTGTGGGTGGAACCATATCTCTCGCTGCTGCGGATGCCGCGCTGGAAGCTGCTCCCGGCGAATTGAAAATTACCTTCGCGCCCGCCGATGCCACCGTTGCAATCGTGAAAGGTGATCTCCTGAAAATAGTAAGCAGTGGTGTCCCGCTCAATCTTGCCCCCGGCACCTACACTCTTACCGCGCGAACCGCAGAAAGGTTCACGCGCTCGTCCACGCTCGAAGTCATAGCCGGTCAATCCAAGACTTTGGATTTGTCTCTCGGCCCGAGCGGTATGTCGAAGTGGGATGACCCAGGCGCCTGGAAGCAGGAGAGAGATTCTTTCATTCGCAAAGGCGGGGACTTCGTCCTATACGGAGTCGTTCCTGCCTCGGGCACATTTTCTTTTTCCGCGATGCTTACCAAGGGGCGCCTGTTGCAATGGGTGCTCAACTACAGCGACCCCAAGAACTACGTCCTCTTCCAAATGGACGACAACAACTTCTACCGCAGCGTCATTCGCAACGGCGAGAAAACGGACGAGATCATCGTTCCCCATAAAGGCGACAAGAAGAGCTTCCGCACGCTCCAAGTCCGCGTTGGCCCCACCGAGGTTGTCAACCAGATCAAGAACGGTAACAAATGGACCGTCCTGGATCGCTGGACGCAGCCCGGCGCCAATCTCGGCCTAGGCAAGTTTGGCTTCTACATACCCGGCAACGACGAAGTAGCGCTCTCCAGCTTCGCCCACTACGCTGACCTGAACATCCGCTAGCAGCTACGGCCTAGGACTTCCATGACCGTCGCAATACTGTTAAACATCACAACATCTCTCAAAGCCGCGGCCGTCCCTCGCCGAGCGATCGGCACACGGAACTCATCCAGAACAGCGTTATGTTAAGTGTCGCGATTCGCGCTCGTAGTTGGCGTTAAATCGGGCTCTCAGAGTTTTTCTGTTTGTTTCATGGAATGAGGTCGTCGTCTCCGGCCTCGCATCGGGAATCCGTGAGGGTGATCTGCCATGTCAGCTTGAGAGGCCTTCACCAGACGTACCAGCGCACAGCGGACGCACGGCATCGGGCAGCCGAAGCTGTCTCGGCCTTGTGCCTCCTCCGCCTGGCAGTCTGGGCAGGTATGACGATCGTTTCGGACGGGCTGGATGTTCGCAGGCATAAAGTTAGTCCTAATGTCGACTATGTCCATCGACATTATCACTTTAGCCCATTTCCTGACCGGACGCAAGCCCCGAAAAGTGTTACTTTGAGGGGGTCTTTGGCCTGTTGAATACGGCTGCCCCCATCGCCATTACATACATCGACCGGCAGTCAAAACGTGTTACAGCCTGCTAACAACAGTTGCCGCATGCGAAGCGTATGATCGTGTCTGATGACGGCTCGTTGGGCGAACACGGACCCTGGGAGAACCTGCACAAAGTGCGGCGTTCATGTCGATGGAGGCCGCATCTTCTGCACAAACTGTGGGGTCGTACTTCAGACTCCTATGCCCCTGATCCAGTTGGCTTCCGAAGATTACAGTCCTCCTTCCCGCGACATGAGTCCGGCCAAGGGCACAATCGCAAGGTCCATTCTGCTAGGCTTCCCGCTTTGTGTGCTGTTAGACATCGTGCTAGGGATACTCATTCCCGATCACGTAATGAATGTGGTTTTGGTCGTCATGACTTCGATTCTCTTCTTCGGTAGTCTGTTGGTGGCATTCGGCACGGTCACAAGAAATCGATGGGGTATCAATACAAAACCTGTGAACTGTCCAACTTGCGGTGCTGCGATGCCGCGACTGCGGCGACCCAAATCACTGACGCAGGCGCTCTGGGCTGGCGGCACCTGTGGGAAGTGTGGCTGCGAAATGGATAAGTGGGGCCGTTTCACTACGCTGAAACGCATTAGTTGACATTGAATCGCCGCTACACTCAAAGACGAGCGGTCAAAGTAATGGCCTAGTTTCGACAGATGGATTTCGACAGATGGACTCCGAGCCGAGTCTTCTGCACTGCGTCCGAAATCAGGACGTGGGCCTCACAAAGCGTTTAACTAAGAACCGAATAGATGCTCCCACCAACAAACCGGCCGCCCCCGCCACACAACCTAGGAGCACAATCACAGGTGCTTCGTTGGACCAGAGAGACCACAGCGCAACACCGCCCAGCGGTTGGGTCATCAGATGGGCGAGAACGATTGAGACCGGCACGAGCCAGTACTTTCGGATTGAGCAAAACCCCGCAGTGATCGACGCCACGACGAACCACACGTCGAGAATGCCAGAAACGTGGAGATAGGCAAGGTCGTCTCGTCCCCAAGGGCGAGGGAATTCGCAATCAATGCACTCCGGGATAGGGTGTATGGCTAGGACGGTAAACGTCACTAAGAAAACCCACAGTGCTGGACTTCTGTACAGGCTGTAGCCAATGGCCCTTTGCGCTGAGATAGGTTCAACCATGAATTGCGACCATTTTAGACCTCAACTGTCGCAAGATTGCGATTACGCACATTGACCCAAATCGAGCGACTGCTCACTTGATAATCCCCCGCTCCGACCCCTCGATGAACCGAATCAGCATATCCACATCCTGCCCGTGATCGGGTTCGGCCTTCAACTTTTCCAGCGCCTGGGACGTGTTCATCTTCGAAGCCAGCAGAATCTTATACGCGTGATGAATCTTCGCAATGCGCTCTTTCGAAAACCCGCGCCGCTCGAGCCCAACTTTATTCATCCCATACGCGTGCGTGTCGCGCGCCGCCGACGTCATGGAGTACGGCAGAACATTCTGCGTGATCGTAGTCCCGCCGCCGATGTACGAATGCGCCCCAATGCGCACAAACTGGTGAACCGGGCACAGCGCTCCGACCACCGCCCATTCTTCCACCGTCACATGCCCGCCCAGCGTCGCGCCGTTCACCAGCATGGCATGATCCTCAATCACGCAATCGTGCCCGATATGCGTATACGCCATGATCAGCAGGTGACTGCCGACTTTGGTCAGCCCCCCGCCCTTCACCGTGCCGCGACTGATGGTCACATACTCGCGGATCTCGTTGTGGTCGCCGATCTCCAGCCGCGTCGGCTCGCCTTTGTAAGTGACATCCTGCGGCGCCATGCCGATGGCGCAAAAAGGAAAGAAGCCGTTGTCGGCGCCGATTTTCGTCGGCCCCTCGATCGCCACATGCGACACAAGGTGGCACCCCTCTCCCATTTCGACGTCCGCCCCGATCACGCAATACGGCCCGATCTTGCACGACGCAGGAACCTTCGCGCGCGCATCGATCAGGGCCGTAGGATGTACGTTCATGGAGGAAGAATTCATGGACGAGGAGCGTGTAGTGGCTTTCCTTCGTGAACCTTAGTGTCCTTAGTGGTTAAAGCTCTTCAAACAGCTGAGGTATCACACTCTCGAACCGCCATCATCCGTTCCCCGGCCCCGCGAACTGTCGATCAACTGGCACGACACCGCTGCCTCAGCCACGCGCCGCTCGCCTACATACGCGTATCCCTGCATCTTCGCTGCAGTCATTCCGGGCACCGTGCGCCAGCCTTTTACTTCAACTTCCAGCCGCAACTGATCCCCAGGACTGACCGGCCGGCGGAACTTGGCCCGCTCAATCCCGGTGAACACCATGACCTTATCGTTGCGGTCTTCGACCTCCGTCAGCAGCAGCGCGCCTCCAGCCTGCGCGATAGCCTCCACAATCAGCACGCCCGGCATGATGGGCAGCCCCGGAAAGTGCCCGACGAAGAATGGTTCATTGATGGTGACGTTCTTGATGGCGACAATGCGCTCTTTGCGCTTCAGTTCGAGCACGCGGTCAATCAGCAAGAACGGATAGCGGTGCGGCAGGATCTTCAGAATGTCGTGGATGTCCAGCACGGTCTTCGTCAAGCCGGGCGAAGATTCCGGCACAGGGCTGCTCTCATTCATGTTCGTCTCAAACTCGTTCGTCTCAAAACGGCTTGAAGATTATACTGTACGACTTGGCCCGCAGGTGCGTCCTCTTCCCGGGCCGGAGACGAGCGCATCATGCCGGGCAAGAGAACCTCACGTTCCAAGCCAAGCCGAACCAAAGCATTCCAAGCGGATCCCATCTGGACCGAGCGCCTGCGCTACTTCGAAGCACGCCAGGAACAACTCGTCCAGACCATCCGCGAGTTTGTCGAAATCGAATCCCCCAGCGACAACAAGGCCGCCGCCGACCGCATGGGCGCCTTCCTCGCCGGAAGCTTCGAAGCCGTCGGAGGGCACGCCCGCGTCCACCACGCTGACGACTACGCCGACACCGTTCAGATCGATTTCCCCGGCCGCGAAAAGCTCAAGCCTGTTCTGCTCCTCGGCCACTTCGACACCGTCTACCCGCTCGGCACTCTCGCGACTATGCCCTGCCACGTCACCGACGACCGCATGCACGGCCCCGGCGCGCTCGACATGAAATCAGGCATCGCGCTCATGCTCTACGCGATTGCCGCCTTGCAAACCTGGCACGGCGCGCTCCCTCGCCCAGTGACGGTGCTCTTGGTCTCCGACGAAGAAGTCGGCAGCTACTCTTCCCGCAAAATTACCGAGGCCCTGGCGAAAGAATCCGCTGCCGTACTCGTGCTCGAGCCCGCAGGTCCGTGCGGCGCCGTAAAGACTGCGCGTAAGGGCGTCGGTGAATATGTTCTGAACGTCAAAGGCGTCGCCGCCCACGCCGGACTCGATCCCGGCAAGGGACACAGCGCCATCCTCGAACTCGCCCGACAGATCACGGCTATCTCCAAGCTGAACGATTTGCCTAGCGGCCTTTCCGTGAACCCCGGCGTGATTCGTGGCGGGACCCGCACCAACGTAATCGCCGCCGAAGCCACCGCCGAAATCGACGTGCGCATCGCCCACGCGAAGCAGGCCGCCACGCTCGATCGCAAACTTCGCGCCCTGAAGCCCTTCGACAAGCTTTGCAAGCTCAGCATCGAAGGCGGCGTCAATCGCCTGCCCATGGAACGCACTCCCGGCGTCGCCGCACTCTACGAGAAAGCGCAGGCCATCGCGAAGCAGATCGACTGGAAACTCGAAGAGGCCTCAGTCGGCGGAGGCTCCGACGGAAACTTCACCGCCGGCATCGGCATTCCCACCCTCGACGGCATGGGCGGTCACGGCCAGGGCGCACACGCCGTTCACGAACACATCATCATCTCGGAACTACCGCGCCGCGCGCTGCTTCTAGCCGGAATGATCGAAAGCGCCTGAAGCCCTGTCAGCCGGCAGAACGGCTTCAGAGGGGCCGAAAAATCATCGATGCATGCCCCACCAACCGGTGCACCACAAACGCGTGTACCGCCGTGGAAGAGCGGCCCTTTCAGGGCCGCGTAATGCCAAAATCCAGCCGCGAAGCGGCGGCATGTGATAGCCCGGCACGTAAGTGCCGGGTAGGATGGGACCAGAGAGCGAGTCCCGGAGGGACGGCACCAGTTCTCACGCACACTCTTTAGCCCCTGAGGACTCTACTGCACTTTCTATCATCGCGGTGAAGAAGTTGAAGCTCCCTCCCGTTCCTCTGTAGCTAAAATTCTTGCGAGGCCTCGAGAAGCATGCTGAAGTTCATGGTCGTCCTCTACAAACGCCGCGACCTGACGCAGGAAGAATTCCGCCGTCACCTGCAAGAAATTCACGGCCCTTTGGCGAAGGCGTTGCCCGGCGTCCGCAAGTACATCCAGGATTTTGTCGTCGCCGATCCCAGGCGCACCCCAGGGTGGGATGCAATCATTGAGCTCTATTTCGACGATTGGCCAAGCATGGAAGCCGCGTGGGCAAGCCCGCAGGGCGCCGCCTCCGACGCCGATCTTCCAGCGTTTGCGGACCTAAGCAGAACTACGTGGTCCGCCTCCGACGAAGTTACGGTCTTGCCGTGAATACGAGAAAATAATCCATCTTGTCGCCCTTCACAAAGTCGTACTGCTCGAGCAGTGTGTAGCCAGCCTCGTGCGCCTCGCGAATCACAACGCCGCTTCCGACTCCGTGGTCTTCTCCGTTTCCGTTGCGATCAATAATCCCCACCTTAGCCCCCGGACGCAGCGCCCCGCGCAGATTTCGCAGCAACGCCACCGGCTGCGCAACTTCGTGGTACGTCTTGAGCAGCAACACCGCATCCACGGAATTCGCCGGCAAGACCGGATCGTCCGACTTGCCCAGAATCGTCTTCACATTCTGCAGCTTCTCCTTCCGCGCCCGTTCGCTGACATAGCGGATCGCTTCTGGATTAATATCGACCGCGTACACCGACCCGCCGGCGCCGACCCGCCGCGCCGCGCGAACCGTAAACCATCCCGACCCCGCGCCAATGTCGGCCACTCCCTTCCCCGCCGCGATGCCAAGAAGATCCATCACGCGGTTGATCTGAAGCCTGTCCTCGCGCCCCGGCGATTCGAAAACCGACAGATCTCCCGTGTACGGTTCGCTGGTCTTGCGCGGTTCGCTGGTCGCAGCGCCTGCCGACGGAGCCGGACTTTGCGCCGCGATATTCTCGACGTGCACAACAAAAAAGAGGAGCAAAAGAATCGCAACCACGTAGCGCCTGACCATCCGATCTGACCTCCGGGAACAGTATGTCCTTCGAGGATAGACTCCCAGCCTCACTGCAGGTGAGCGTGTGGGGCGGACACTCCCATCCGCACCTTTGACTCCGCAGATAGGGAAGCCTAAACTTTTCTCAGGGATTTCGGCCACTTACGCAGGACTCGCGAAGGCCGTCCCCGTGGAGAAATTATGGGTGAGTTCTCGCCATGGCACTGGCTTTTGGTAATCGTCCTCGCCTTCCTGCTCTTCGGCACCAGTAGGTTGGGCGACGTCGGCAAAGGCTTGGCCGAAGGCATCCGCAACTTCAAAGCCGCGTTGAAAAGCCCTGAAGAAGAAAAGAAGGAAGCCCCGAAGGAAGAAGATCAAAAGAAGTCTTAGCCCCGAAGTGCACGTGCGCACGCGTGGCATTCAAATTCCTCCCTGCTCTCGCAGCATGCGATAAACCAGCGCCACCGGCAGTCCCACCACGTTGCTGTAGTCTCCCTCAATCCGCGGAATCCAGCGCGAAGCCATCCCCTGAATCGCATACGCTCCCGCCTTGTCCTCGGGTTCGCCGCTAGCGACATACTCGCGAATCTCATCCTCCGACAACGCATTCATCGTCACCAGCGTCGTCTCTGAGGCAGTTCGCGCCAACTCCGCTGCTCTTAACAGATCGCGACTGTCGCCTGCCCTCACCAGACACACGGCAGTGATCACGCGATGCACGCGCCCGGACAGAAGTCTCAGCATGCGCACGGCATCTGCGGGATCAACCGGCTTGCCCAGAATGGCATCATCCACAACCACAATCGTGTCCGCTCCCAGCACCCAATCTTGCGGCCGAGTTCGCCACACCGCGAGCGCCTTTTCCCGCGCCAGCCTCTCCGCACACTCACGCGGCGCCTCGCCTGCCCGGGGAGTCTCATCAATATTGGCTGGCTCAACAGCAAACGGAATCCCCGCGTTGCGCAGAAGCTCCTGGCGTCGTGGCGATGCGGAGGCGAGAACGATCATGGAATTCTGATTCTGCTCGACTCAGTACCGAGCGCGTCAGCAATCCTGTCGTCACTAGGTACTGAGTACTGAGTACTGGGTACTGAATACTATCTGCTGCCCACCACGCCGCGCACCGACTCAATCAGCTTGCCCGAGTCGTACCCGATGCCGTCCTTGAATACCGTCTCCACATTTTCAATGTCGTCGATCTTCTTCGACGGATCGCCTTTGATCACGACCAAATCCGCCTGCTTGCCCGCCGCAATCGTCCCGATGCGATCGAACTCTCCCAGAAACTGCGCACCGTTCGCAGTCGCAATGTGGATCGCCTCCAGCGGCGTGAACCCAGCCTCCACCAGCAATTCCACTTCCCGCTGATCGCCGAATCCCGCGATGACTCCTCCCATTCCCGTGGGGTCGAGTCCCGCCAGTAACAGTCCGCCTGCTTTCGAGAACGCATACTCAAATTCCAGCTCCTTCTTGAACGCTGCCGCATAGGGCGAACCCTCGCTCCCAAAACGTTGACGAATACGATTGTCGTCGCTCGCTCGAACCCGATTCGCCAGCACCGCGCTGCGGGCATCGGGCGATAGCGCGTCCAGAACTCGCCTTTGTATTGTGGGCCGCCCGGGAAAACTGCCCATTTCAAATACCGGCAGAGTTGAAGTCACGGCGACATGATGTTGCACAAGATACTGGATCGTGTCGTGCAACGGCCCTGCATTAGCATCCAGCTTTGCCATGCCCACCGGGTCCTCTCCGTCCTCGGGACACTCATCAAGTTTCTTCCCCGAAATAAATTCGGTGTCCACGAACAGTCCATGTTCCAGATCGTCAATTCCCAGGTCCGCGGCCTCGCGGAAATTTACGGCGCAAAGATGTCCGGTCACCTTCGCTCCGCGCTTGTGTGCGGCCGCAATCGCTGCGCCCAACTCCGCGCGCGTGATGAACATGTAAGCCTTGAAATTATCGACGCCTTGGTCGAGCCAGAAGTTCACGGTGCGCGCCGCATCCTCCGGTCCGGTGAGTTGGTGCATCTGAATCGCCCACGACCCCTTGCCCTCGAGATACGGCCCCGTTACGTGCATCTTCGGCCCGGGAGTTTGTCCCGCATCGATGGACTTCTTGAATTCGAGATCCGTATAAGGTTCGAGCGCGCCGGTGGTTCGAATCGTAGTCACACCGCCGGCCAGATACAGTCGCGGGAAGCTGTAGGCCATCTCTCCGAACACACCATTCCCCATCGGATAAAACATGTGGTCGTGCATCCCGACCAGCCCCGGGATCACGCTGTACCCATGCAGGTCCAGCACCCGCGCGTCCGCTGGAACCTTCGCCGCCGACGCATCGCCCACCGATTCAATCTTCCCCTTGCTGACGATGATGGTCTGATCTTCCCGTGCCGCCGCGCCCGTCCCGTCGATCACGCGGACGTGAGTCAGCGCGACGACCGGAGCATTCACTTTGACGAAAGCCTGCACCGCAGGCGAAAGAGCCTGCGCCGCAGCAACGATTCGGCTCGCGAGTACCAAGAGGACGACAACAGGCAGTTTGCGCATGCTTCTTCTCCTCAGAACAAGTCAAGCAAGATCCGGCAGAGCAGGATTCTACCGAAGAAACCTCACCCCCGCATCCGGAACCAAAAAACATATTCCCAACCCCAAAAGAACTGCCACTGAGTACTGAGTACCGAGTACTGAGTACCGCTCTCCCCCTGTTAGAATTGAAGATTAGCCACTCACCCATGGACGCCGCTTTCATCCGCAATTTCGCGATCATCGCGCACATCGACCACGGCAAATCCACGCTCGCCGACCGCCTGCTGGAGCTCACCGGATCCCTCACCGCGCGCGAAATGCAGGCCCAGGTCCTCGACTCCATGGACCTCGAACGCGAGCGCGGCATCACTATCAAGGCCCACGCAGTCCGCATGATGTACACCGCGCAAGACGGCCAGACCTACCAGCTCAACCTCATCGATACTCCCGGCCACGTGGATTTCTCCTACGAAGTCTCACGCTCCCTCGCCTCGTGCGAAGGCGCGCTGCTCGTCGTCGACGCCTCGCAGGGAGTCGAAGCCCAGACGCTGGCGAATTCCTATCTCGCCATCAATCACGGCCTCGAAATCATTCCCGTCATCAACAAGATCGATCTGCAAAGCGCCGACATCCCGCGCACCAAAGAAATGATCGAAGGCGCCGTCGGCCTCGATGCCACCGACGCCGTTCTCATCAGCGCCAAAACTGGCCAGGGCGTGCCCGACGTGCTCGAAGCCATCGTGAAGCGCGTCCCTCCGCCCAAGGGATCGCCCGACAACCGCCTCCAGGCGCTGGTTTTCGACTCCTGGTTCGACCCCTACCGCGGCGTCATCGTGCTAACCCGCGTATTTCAAGGAACGCTAAAGAAGGGCGATCGCATTCGCCTCTGGTGGAACGGCACCACCTTCGACGCGGAAACTCTCGGCGTCCTCACACCCAAGCCCGTGGAAATCGATCAGCTCGTGGCCGGCGAGGTCGGATTCATCATCGCCAACATCAAGAACGTCGCCGACACGAAGATCGGTGACACCATCACCCACGACAACAATCCCGCCCTCGAGGCTCTGCCCGGCTTCGAGGAAATCAAGCCCATGGTGTTCGCCGGGCTCTACACCATCGATGCTCACGCGCACACGCAACTCCGCGAAGCCCTCGAAAAACTTCGCCTGAACGATTCCTCCTTCTTCTTCGAACCTGAAAGTTCGGTCGCGCTCGGCTTCGGATTCCGCTGCGGATTCCTCGGCCTGCTCCACATGGAAATCATTCAGGAGCGTCTCGAGCGCGAATTCAATCTCGACCTCATCACCACAGCTCCCGGCGTCCGCTACAAGATCTATAAAACCGACGGCAAGATGGTCGAGATCGACAATCCTTCGCGCTGGCTCGATCCCAGCGAAATCGAAAAAATCGAAGAGCCCGTCATCCTCGCCACCATTCTTACCAACGAAGAATACGTCGGCGGAATCCTCGCGCTCGTCGAAGAAAAACGCGGCAAGCAGAAAACCTTCGAATACGTCAGCTCCTCGCGCGTCATGCTGCACTACGAATTGCCGCTGAACGAAATCGTCCTCGACTTCTACGATCGCCTCAAATCCGTCTCCCGCGGCTACGCTTCCCTCGACTACCACCTCGCCGACTACTGGGAATCTCCCATGGTGAAGCTCGACATCCTCGTCGCCGGAGAGCCCGTCGACGCCCTCTCCATCATCGTGCACCGCGACTTCGCCTACGAACGCGGGAAACTGCTGGTGTCCAAGATGAGGGAACTCATCCCCCGCCAGATGTTCGAGGTCCCCATCCAGGCCTCCATCGGCGCCAAGATCATCGCCCGCGAAACCGTTCACGCCATGCGCAAAAACGTCATCGCCAAGTGCTACGGCGGCGACATTTCCCGTAAGCGCAAACTGCTCGAGAAACAGAAAGAAGGCAAGAAGCGAATGAAGCGCATCGGCCGCGTCGACATCCCCCAGGAAGCTTTCTTGGCTGTGCTCAAAGTTGGCGAGAGCGGCAACTAGCATCCTCATTCTGAAGCCCGACGACGGAACGATCTTTTGAAAAGGCGCGCTTCTCGAGTCGAACACCATCGAAATTGCGGGCTCGAACTGCCGAAGAGGGTTCATCAGCCTGGAGTCGTTCACCCAATCTTCCGACCTGCAACCGCTCCGTAAATGAGTGCGATCGGCCTGGTTTCGTCAGTTAGAGTTCTTGGTAGTAATATCGGCATACCGACGAGCCAGCGTTTTCTTTTCAAGGCCAGACATGAGTGAGACGCTCCAAGAGATCATCAACAAGCTATGGGTAGCTCCTGACAATGCCGAATGGACCCCCAAAACGGATACGGTACAACTCGGTGATGTTCGTCGCTGGTTGAAGAGCGACGACATTGAAATTCTTGGATTCACAAATGCGCTTATTGATGACGCCCGTTTTCGCATCGAACCGCCGTTCACGCCCAATGAGTACAAGGGTTTTGTGACATGCTACTATGGGCGATGTCTAAAAGAAGACCCTGACGGCGAGTGGTCTGATTCGAGATACTCCGCTGGTGCGACGTTGGTGAATATCTTTGCCAGCCTCTGGAGAGATTCCGCCGTTCCCCGAGAAATCCTCAAGGAACTAAAGGACTGGCTAGGCCGACTCTATGCTGAGGGTGACGAAACCCTTCGCACCTGCATTGTGACAGCTACCTTGGAACATCTTTTTGAGCAGAAAGACATCAGAGAGTTTTTCTCCGATTGGAAACAGCATCCCGTACTGACGATGGCGCACAAACAGGGCTCTGAGTGGTACTTGGGCGGCGGTAAAACCCCGCTAGGCAAGCCGCCCTTCGGACGTCCAAAGCGCAAATAGCTCGGGGGCTTCTCGTAGCTGTTGAGACATCGCCAGAGCACTCGTTGACCCGGCCAAGGAGGTTTTGAGCGATGTAAGCGCGATTACGCTGAAATGCCCCCGCTGCACCTTCACGTTGAGGAGTATCATCCGTTTCGCGCCGTACGGCGGCGCAAAACTAGATTCACTCAAGGAACCTGTGCGAAAACTCCTACTTGCCTCCCTGCTGCTTTCCGCATCGATGACCGTTGCGCAATCCGACGCACCAACCTTCACCGCCGAGTTGTTCCGTTACGAGGTGCATCCCAACATCGTCTATCACACCGCCAACAACTACGAGGCCAAGCTCGACGTATATACACCCGCCGGCAAGTCGCAGCCCACGCCCGTCGTCATCGTGATCCATGGCGGCGGTTGGATCGCGGGCACGAAGGAAAGTCGCGTGCTCGAAATCATGCCCTACCTCCAGAGGGGATTCGCTGCCGTGAATGTCGAATACCGTATGGCGCAGGTGTCGCTGGCTCCGGCGGCGGTGGAAGATTGCCGGTGCGCGCTGCATTGGGTGTTTGCCAACGCGAAGAAGTACAACTTTGATCCCAACCGCGTGGTGCTTCAAGGCGGATCGGCCGGAGGTCACCTGGCCCTCACAACCGGCATGCTCACGCCCGCGGCGGGATTTGACCACGAGTGCTACACGGGTGAAGACAACGTCTGGAGCCAGAATCCCGGGACCGACAAAGATCCCCGTGTCGCGGCGATTGTGAACTGGTTTGGCATCGCCGACGTTCTGGACGAGCTGCACGGACCGAACGCCAAGGGATATGCAGTCGCATGGCTGGGCGATCAGCCGAATGCTGACGAGCTTGCGAAGCGCCTGTCGCCCATCCGCTACGTCGACAAGAACACGCCGCCCATCATCACGATTCACGGCGACAAAGACGCGCTCGTTCCGTATGAGCAGTCCGTGCGCCTGCACAAAGCGCTCGACGCAGCGGGCGTGCCCAACCAGCTCTATACCGTTCCCGGCGCCAATCACGGCGGATTCTCCTACGAACAGAATCAGGGCGCGTGGGCCGCGATTCGAGAGTTCTTAAAGAAGAATGTGAAAGGCCTGGCGGACGCGGCGCCCGCGAAATAGAGAGCTTCGAGGGCTTGGTTACGTCAACTTACCCATTTACTCAGACACAATCCTCAAGGCTCAGACCTGTTTCCTTCGCGTATGTCTGTTCTGACAGGTGACGGGGCGGTCCACTGCTTATACCCTGCATTGTTGCGTGTGAGTCGCTGGGTGATGAATTTCTACCGGTGAGTCAAATGAAGGGGGGCTAGAGCCATGTCAGCCGGACAACCGAACATCCTCATCATCATGACCGATCAGTTGCGTCACCCAGCGGTGTACGAGTCCGGCTCGTCCCAGAACATGCGATCCCACTCCCGCCTCCATCCCGATCAACGATGAAGGCAGATTTGGCCGTGTACTCCGGTAGCTGTGAACGTGAGAACTTCTTGCGGATTACCACCTGGGAACGGTTTTCCAGTGCAATCTAAGGTGGAAGGTGGTCTTACCTAAATCGATACCAAATGGACTTAATCTGCATGACGATGATCCTCCGTCTGGCTTTTTGCCAACCTAATCATTACTCCGTTGGCTCTCCCGACGGCGGCCCATCTCATTATCGCGATTGCACGCATTGAGGTACTCATCGGCCGGAGTCGAGAGCTGCCTCTGGGCTCTTGCTCAACGACTGCCTCGCCTTCGCGGCGGAGGCGCAGGCCAACTGGTGCTCTTCCAAGTCGCTCTTGGCGCGCTCCATATCGACGTTTTTCTGGGCCGCAAGCTTCGTGCTGACTTGGAAATACGCAGCGGAACGGGCTTCGAAGTACTTGCTACGTCTGAAGTCAAGAGTTCGTTCAAGATCCTTGCAAATTAAGCAAGCCATAAACGAATTCCTCCAGCCTTTCCCCAGACCCCAAGGAGGCCCTGGATGTGCCTCTTCATCACTGCTGTTTCAGGAGTTCCTTCTCAGCCCGGAGCCAGTCTTGCTCGTCTTGTCCGGGTCCCCGACCACGGCTTTCGTACAGCTCGTAGGCCCGCTCTCGGATCTTGCCGTCTGACGGGACGGCGTTCGCCATCATTGTCAACTTGCCTCGGGAGCCTTGTGAGGGAGCGGCAACCGATGCCTTCGGCTGCTTGTTAGCTTTGGGATCAAACATGGGAATCCTCCGCATGCACTAAGAGAAGCGTACTTCAGATGGACTGACTTAGTTCAGAGGACCTGAAAAGAGGAGAGGAACTGCTCACTCAGTCTTAAGGCTACGCTCAATCCTCACGCGTGTCCAATTTCGAAGAGACCGCTTGCGGCACCGGCCGAGTCCTTCTTGGGGCGATCCATCGCGATTTCACGCAGTGCCGCAGGGGTTCGCTGGCAGCGCGCCTCCTTCGGTGCAGCAATGTAACAGGTTATCCTGTTTTTGAGTACGTCTGGCGATGGCTGTTGACAGTTGCGAACGGGTCGCCCGTTGCATTAAAACAAGCTGGACATCCCAGCCAGGGGCGGTCCGCGCATTCGTGGGCAGGATCAGTCGAATGTAACGACGGTCGATCAAAGCGCGAACTGGAAAGCGGCATCACAGCAACTGTTGGTGTCTTCGGGCTGTCAGGGTCGGGCAGCATCCTTAGCAGGGATGTCAGCAATGATCGCAATAATCGCATAAACAAACTCCAACAAATTCAGATGACTCCGGATGATGAAACGAAACTAATTTGCCCATCAGATCGCATAACCGAAGTAACCGGCGCCACTAGGGCTTTCACGCGGCCATCCTACGCTTAAGGCGAGGCGGGGAGCCTTGTGCGGGCTACCGCACGGCTCCAGCGCGCATCCAAGTTCGAAGACCAGGGGGGCATTTCTCGAGTCGGCCGCTCGACAGTGTGTCCCCGCCGCACTCCGGTTTCATCGCGAAGAGTCTGAAATGAGGGCACTTTGGTGATCTGGCAAGCGATCAGGGAGAGGATAGAGTTTAGCGATTGATGGCTTTCCATTTCACCTCTGGGCTGGGGTTTGCCCTTGTCGTATTGGGTGTTGCGTCCTGCCTAGGACAGCCCGCTCCACAGGCGCCTATGCCCAGTCGGGAAAACGGTGCGATCCAGCCGGAGATGCCGTCGACCGGCGAGCGACTGCCTGGCAGCATCAGCGGAACGGTCACCGATCAAAGCGGAGCGGTCGTCGCCGGGGCACGGGTGAAGCTCACTGTCGACAGTCCGTCGGCGAGCCAGGAAGCACTTTCCGACACGGAAGGGGAATTCTCTTTTACCCACGTTGCTCCCGGATCTTTTCAGCTGACCATTACCGCGTCAGGATTCGCGACGCAGACATCTTCTGGAACGCTGCATTCGGGCGAGAACTACATTCTCCCCAGTTCCGCGCTGGCGGTGGCTACGACTGAAACGGATGTGGAGGTCGGAGTCACACGGGTCGAAGTCGCAGAAGACCAGATGAAGGTGGAAGAGCAGCAGCGTGTGTTCGGCGTGCTGCCAAATTTCTACGTCAGCTACGTCCCGAATGCCGCTCCGCTCGATGCGAAACAGAAATTCAAACTGGCCGGGAGGACGGTGGTGGATCCATTCACCTTTGTATTTGTGGCGGGCGCGGCGGGAGTGGAGCAGGCGCAGAATCACTTTCGCGGGTACGGGCAAGGCGCGCAAGGGTATGCCAAACGCTTTGGCGCCGGCTATGCCGACACGGTTGCGGGAACGTTTATTGGAAGCGCGATCCTGCCATCGCTGCTGAAACAGGATCCGCGGTATTTCTACAAAGGAACCGGCAGCACGTCTTCGCGGTTTCTGTATGCGCTCGCGAACGCGGTGATCTGCAAGGGAGACAACGGACGCTGGCAGCCGAATTACTCGAATGTCCTGGGAAACCTGGCGGCGGGCGGGATTTCGAATCTCTACTATCCGCCCCAGGATCGCGACGGAGCGGGGTTGACGCTCGAGAACGGAGCCATTGGAATTGGAGCCACCGCCGTCTCTAACATCTTTCAGGAATTTATTATCCGGAAGTTGACGCCGAAAGCTCCGAAAAACTAGTCCAGTTCGGCCCCTAAGCGTGAACCGCCTGACTTTATTTCTGAGGCGCGCTCTCTCTCGTTCCCGCCAGCACTTTCAGGATTTCCCAGGCTAGTTTGTCGGGATCGGCATCTTCCATGTTGGTGAGCACGACAACTCCGGCGCGCAGCGTGGGGGCAATCAGGAATTGCGTGCTGGTGCCTTGCTGACCTCCGGAGTGGCCGACGACGGCGAGGCCGTTCTTGGTCCAGGATCCCCAGCCGAGGGCGTAGTTGTCCTTCGAACCGTCGGACGGCTTCAGCGGCGTCCACATCAGATCGCGCGTAGATCGCTTGATCAGCTTGTCGTTCAGAATGGCCACTTCAAACTTTGCCATGTCCTCCGCGGAAGAGAGCCAGCCGCCACCCGGAATCTTGTAGCTGGAGTCGAGGAAGTCGGTGTTCTGCACCGTGCCCGACTCGGTCTTGCGATAGAAGCGCGTGCGGTAGGGGATGATGGCAAAGCGATTGTCGACTTGCGTGTTGTCCATGCCAGCAGGGACGAAAACATTTTTGCGCACGAAGTCCACATACTTTGCCTGTGAAGCTCCCTCAACGACGCAGCCGACTAACGTGTAGCCCTGGGTCGAGTAGTGAAACTGCTTTCCCGGGTCCGAGACCAAAGGATCATTCTTGAAGAAGTCGAGTCCGGCCTGGATAGGGTCGTCGAAATGCTTTGTGTTGCCGACTTCGAGATCGTCCTGCGAACCGGATTTATAGTGGCGGACGCCGGCGAGATGTCCCATCACCAGGCGCGTGGTGATCGGAGACTGCTTCTGCGGAAATGCCGGGCAATATTTCTGGACGGGCGCGTCGAGATCGAGTTGTTTGCGCTCGACGAGTTGCATCGCGGCCGTGGCCGTGAGGGACTTGGAGATCGAGGCCAGGCGGAAGAGCGTGTGTTCGCTGGCGGGGGCGTTGTTCTCGGCATCGGCCAGGCCGAAACCGGCGGCCCACTCGTATTCTCCGTTTTCGACGACTGCGACGGAGAGTCCGGGGACGTGGGTTGTCGCCATGTACTTGGTAACGGCGGCTTCGATCTGGGTGCGCTTAACCTCGGAGAGTTGGGGTTGCTGAGCTAGGGATGAAGAGGTCCAGAGAAGTGCGAGCAGCACGAGGGTGAACAGATTGCGCCGATGCGGCGAAGGAGCTTTGGAGACCATGGGCTTTCCCTTCCGAATAGAATGAGGCCACATTGTAGGCTAGGCGGCCAGCTTTCGAGACGAGAGTGGGTGACACCGTTGAAAAGGTGTGCGTGAAAAACGGTGCCGTCCCTGCGGGACTCTTTGAGTATTTCGACGCCTACCCGGCACTGCCGTGCCGGGCTTTCACATGCCGCCGCTTCGCGGCTGGAGTTTGCCAGGTTCTGTACCACCTTTCCCGCGAAAACTCAGTTCGAACACAGGATGACGCTGCGGGATTGATGCGCGGCAAACGTTCAGGACGCGGTGCAGTTCTACTGCGTGACGGTGGCCTGGTAGCTTACGGCCTGCCAGTGGCCGGTACGGCGGACCCAGACGCGCGTGTAGCGGTAGGGGCCGCTGAAGTCTTCGCCGAGCTGGTGTCCCTTCACGTCGGCGCGGGCTGTCACGACGGCGGTGTCGCCGTAGACGCGCACCACCATGTCACTGACATCGATGGCTTCATAGCGGAGCTGGCCGCTCTTGCGGGCGGAGACGGTGTCCTGCTTGGTCGTGACTTGTCCCAGCGGGGTGATGGCAACGTAATCCTCAGCGAGGGTGCGCTGGGAGAAGTCGGGATCGCGGTGGAGGCTGGCTTCCTTGGCTTGCCGCTCCATTTCCACGATCTCTTTAATCGTGGACTGGTCAGCGGAGTCGATCGACGTCCGCGGATGCACCGCAACATGCTGGCCCGCGAAGACCGGCAGGGTTACGAGCAGAGACAACAACAACACTGCACACTTGTTGAGCACGATGAGACCTCCGCGGTTTGCGAGGGGACAGAGATCCGCCTGACCGAGCTACGCAACCTAGGATGCTGGAGTTCCGTGGAAAAGTTATCCGCTGCGACATTTGTATCAACATCAACAACGGGTGAGTAAAACGTCTCAAGTCATGGTCGAACGTCTTTCTCTAAGAATAAAGACGGTGCCAGAGGCTGTATTGTTTCTTGGAAAATTCCGAAAGCCCCATGTCGTCCGAGCTTCCAACCCGAAGCAGCGCGCCCCACATCCACTACCCCGAGTTACAGCAACTCCGCTTCCAAGCGGAGGACCCGCCAAATCCTTGAAATACGGAACCAGCCGGGCCGGGGAACCGCGCCCATTGTCCACTCCGGGACTGGAGTGTCCAGTATCGGACAGGAGTCTTTCCGGGCTGGCCGCGGAGCAATCGACCGATATCGGCGCGGGAGGATGACCCGCGAGGGGCAGCATCTAGTAGAATCAAACCTCCGATTCATGCATGGCTGACATCCGTCGTGGTCTGATTATCGTGAACACCGGCCCGGGTAAAGGCAAGACCACTGCGGCGATGGGAACCGCTCTTCGAGCCGTCGGCCAGGGAATGCGAGTGCTGATGCTGCAGTTCCTGAAGGGCTCGTGGCACTACGGCGAACTCGATGCCGTGCAGGCCTTCGGCGACAAGTTTGTCATGAAGCAGATGGGCCGCGGCTTCGTGAAGGTCGGCGCCGAGAAGCCGGACCCGGAAGACATTCGCATGGTCGAAGAGGCCTGGGCCGAGGCCGATCAGGCGATTCAGTCTGGCACATGGGACCTGGTGATTCTCGACGAGATTAACTATGCCATCAGCTATGGCATGCTGGATCCGGCGAAGGTGGTCGAAAGCCTGAAGAAGAAACCGGAAATGGTGCACGTCATCTTGACGGGCCGAAACGCGCACCCGACAATCGTCGAGGCCGCCGATACAGTGACGGAGATGCGCCAGGTGAAGCACGCGTATGAAAAGGGCGTGATGGCGCAAAGAGGAATTGAGTACTGAAATTGAGTGATTGGGAGATTTAGTGATTGAGCCATTAAAAGGGATTCTCAATGACTCAATCACTAATTCACGCAATCACTAAATCCTTATGGCTTGGTTTAAACGCGAAGCCGGCGAGCTGGACACTTCGGGCGAGAAAAAAGTCCGCACCGAAGGGCTGTGGGTGAAGTGTGAGAACTGCCGGCAGATCATCTGGAAGAAAGATCTGGAAGAGAACATGAACGTCTGTCCAAAGTGCGACAAGCACTTTCGGATCGACGCTCGCACCCGGCTGGCGCAACTGCTCGACGACAACCAGTATGAGACGTTCGACGGGAACATTGCATCGACCGATCCGCTGAAGTTTGTGGACTTGAAGCCGTATTCCTCGCGGCTGAAGCAGGCGCAGGCGGACACGGGCCTCAACGACGCGGTCATCAATGCTCACGGCAAGCTGATGGGACGACCCGTAGTGACGAGTGTGATGGAATATGCGTTCATCGGCGGCAGCATGGGCGCGGTTGTGGGTGAAGCGATTACCCGAGCCGTCGAGCGCGCGGCCGATACGCGCACTCCTCTGATTATTGTCTCAGCATCGGGCGGCGCACGGATGATGGAAGGAGTCATCAGCCTGATGCAGCTGGCGAAGATTTCCGCGGCGCTGGCAAAGCTGGATAAGGCCAAAGTTCCCTACATTTCGCTACTCACGGATCCGACCACCGGAGGCGTGACTGCGTCGTTTGCCATGCTGGGCGATTTGAATATTGCGGAGCCGGGCGCGCTGATTGGTTTCGCGGGGCCGCGTGTGATTGAGCAGACGATCCGGCAGAAGCTCCCGCCTGGCTTCCAGCGCAGCGAGTTCCTGCTGCAACACGGCATGCTGGACGCAGTGGTTCCGCGCAAAGAGCTGAAGCCCTACATCGCGCGCGCACTGGATTTTATGGTTGGAAGCCGCTAGCTCCTAGCTGCTAGCTTCTAGCCAGACCATAGGGATCGGCCATTTCTCTTGATACGGTGCGAATCCCACGGATCTGAATCCCCAAATCGGTTTTGATAATCTGGAATTGGGCAATCCTCGTGGACTTCTGGCGCAAAGCTAGAAGCTAGGAGCTAGAAGCTTCCCCATGACTTACGAAACCGCGGTGGCGAGCATGTTTGCACTGGGTCACGAGCTGGCCCAGACGCCGTCGAACAAGTTCGACTTGGCGCACATGCGTGTGTTGCTTGGGGCGATGAATCATCCCGAGCGGGCGTTTCCCGGCGTGCTGATTGCGGGGACGAACGGGAAAGGCTCGACGGCGGCGACGCTGGCGTCGATCTTGCGGGTGTCAGAGTTGAAGATGGGGCTCTATACCTCGCCGCATCTGGTGCGGATCAACGAGCGCATTCAGGTCAACGGCGAACCAATTCGTGATGATGATTTTGCCCGGCTGCATGGGGAAGTGGATCAAGTTGCCGCGAGGCTCGTGGGCGAGGGGCAGCTGCCATGGCATCCCAGCTTCTTCGAAATGATGACGGCGATTGCGTTTGCGCACTTTGCGCGCGAGCGGGTGGGGATTGCTGTCCTCGAAGTTGGCATGGGCGGGCGCCTCGATGCGACCAATGTCGTGGAGCCGCTGGTCAGCGTGATTGCCGACATTTCGCTCGACCATCAGAAGTTTCTCGGCAATACAGTGGGCGAGATTGCGCGCGAGAAGGTGGGGATCATCCGCCCTGGTGGCGTGGTCGTGACTCTGCCGCAGCAGCCTGAGGCGAACGACGTCATCGGCAATACGATTCTCGATCTGGGGGCGAAGGGAGTCAGTGCGGTGCAGTATGTGCCCCCGGTGTCGCCGGGGAGTACTCAGTACTCAGTACTCGGTACTCAGAGAACCTCATCTTTCTCCGAGCGCCCGGAGAACGATGACGCTGCTCAGTATCGTCAGGAATATCCACTGCAGGTGATGGGGACGGAGATTCTTGTGGAGACTCCTCTGCTGGGGCGTCACCAGTTGCGGAATGTGGCGCTGGCCGTGGGGGCGGCGGAAGAATTGTCGAAGCTGGGAGTTGCCGGCATCACCGCGCAATCGATCGAACGTGGAATCCGCGAGACGCGGTGGCCTGGACGCTTCCACGTACTCCAAGCGCGGTCTGGCTGGCCTGAGGTTGTGCTCGATGTGGCGCATAATCCGGCGGGTGCGTGGGCTCTCCGCTCCGCCCTTTCGGAGCGCTATGACGACCGTCCGCTGATTTTTGTTTTCGGGGCGATGCGTGACAAGGCAATCTCAGAGATGACGCAGATCCTATTCCCGCTGGCCGACCGGGTGATCGCCACCAGGCCCGACAATCCGAGGGCGGCGTCGCCGGAAGAGATTCAGAAAGCCGGCAGCCGTACGGGCGCTGAGATTGAGGCGGTTGCCGACGTCGGAGCGGCGCTGCAGCGGGCTCGAGCAGTCGCGGGACCTAAGACGGTCATGGTGGTGACGGGGTCGATTTATCTGGTTGGGGAAGCGATGCGGCTACTCGGAGTGAGGACTTGAGGTTCATCCAGCCAGCAGTTTCCCCTAGAATGGAAGTGTGCAGGAAGTGAAGTCATCTGTGGATCAAGTGGAAAACGGGCAGTTGCAGAGCGGTCCCCAGGCTGTGCCGACCGTTTCTCCGCTCGCCTCGAGGCGGCAAAGCTCCCATGCCATTCCAGGGCTCGAACACGGCTGGCTCAGCCGGCTGCGCTCGTATTTCATCCTCGACCCGCTGATCTGGCTTTACACGCTGGTGCTGGGGCTGCTTGCGATCCCCGGTGGCATGTTTGACCGCACGGGACGTCGGCTGCACTGGTTCTCCTACGCCTGGTCGTGGCTGATCATGAAGACGATCTGGTCGCCCGTGAAGGTGATCGGGCTCGACAAGATCGACAAATCGAAGCCGCACGTCTATGCCGTGAATCACGCGTCGGCGCTCGACATTCCCGTGCTCTACACGTATCTTCCTTTTCAGTTCCGCATCGCGTTTAAAAAGGAACTATTGTCGTATCCGGTGGTGGGGTGGCAGTTGAAGCGCTCCGGACAGGTCTGCATCGACCAGCAGAACCCATCGCACTCGATCAGCAGCATCCGCGCGGCATTGAAGGGGTTGAAGTCAGGATTGCCATTGGTGATTTATCCAGAGGGTGGCCGCACGCCGGACGGAGAGATTAAGCCATTCCTGTCGGGAGCGTTTTTTCTGGCGATCAAGGCGCAGGTGGACATCGTCCCCGTCGCGCTAGTGGGTACCTACGAATTGCTGCCCATGAATACCTACCACATCAAGTGCCGTCCGCTGGAGATGCGTGTGGGAGAGCCGATCTCGACGACGGGGCTGACGATGAAGGATCTGGAGCCGCTTTCGGCGCGAGTGCAGAAAGCAGTCGAAGACTTGTACTACCGCTGATTCTCTTATCCGTCACCTGGATGCGTATCTGCCTACGCCGCCTTCGAAGCTTCATCGCACCGCTGCTGATAGTACTCGCGCCCGCGCTGGTAGCCCCGGATGAATGCTTCTTCCACTTCCTTGCCCGGGTGTTCGCGCTGAACGTCTTCCAGAGCGGCGTCCATTGCGGCCGAGACCTGGTCGAATTCCATGCAGCGGGTGCGCGCATGCAGCGCCGCCTCGAAGCCGCGGCGGAAATATTCTTCATCCTCGGCGAAGTTCTTACCTGAATAGTGGCTTTCTTCGGCGCTGCGCAGGCCGATCCACCATTGCTCGCGGGCGGCATCGATCGACTCGGCGCCTTGCGCCTTCAGCAATTCGCGGAGAAGCGACGCCTGCTGTTTGTCCCCGGCAAGCACGATGACCACGCTTCGGCCGTGGCGCAGAGCGTCTTCGTAGACGAAGATTTCATCTTCCGGCAGCCCCTCCGTGGTGGAGTTCTCCAACTCGTTGCCTGCAGCGGCGCCGATCGTCGCCCCTGCCGCTCCGAGGATCGCGGCTCCCAGAAGGCCGACGGCGGTGATTGGCCCGAGTCCCGGTACCAGAGCCATCAGGAGCGAGCCGCCAGCGAATCCGACGCCTCCGCCGGCCAGTGCACCAATGGCTTTCCCCATGCCCGGCTGCTCGGCGGTATCGGTAGGGACCGCGAGCATCTCTTTATTTACTTGATCCACGGTGCCGGGGATGAGGAGCGTGACCCGGTCAGCCTGAACGCCCGCCTTGAGCGCTTCGCTTACCGCGTTCTCTGCACGGGCTCGCGTCTTGAAGACTCCACTGATTGCTTCCATAAGCCACCTCCGTACTTTCGACACAAAGAGTCAAGGTCTTGGATGCCAGGAGCCCCTGCCATAGCTACATGAAATTTTGCATCCAAATTTCTCCCTTCCGTAACCTTTTCGTCGGCCGAAGCGTTTACCCTAGTGCAAGACCAAACCCGCGGAGATTTCGTTGAAGGCTCTGAAGAAAGAAGCGGACGAGCGGCTTCTGATCGAAGCTGCGCAGAAGGACCCCGCCTGCTTTGCCGACCTTTACGAAATCAATTTTGAGCGCGTATATGCCTATGTCGTCAAGCGCGTGCGGGACCGGTCTGAGACGGAAGATCTGACGGCGGAGGTCTTTCACCAGGCGCTGGCGAACTTGAAGCGGTTTGAATGGCGGGGGATACCGTTTGCGGCGTGGCTGTTCCGGATCGCGGCCAACCTGATTTCCGACCGCTGGCAGCGTTCGGGGCGGGAAGTGGCGGACGATTCGGGGCTGATCGATTCGGCGCAGGCCAAAACAGGGAAGATCGGTCCGGCAGAGATTGAGGAAGTCGAGCGGCGGGCCACCTTGTTTCGCCTGGTGGAGACGTTGCCGGCCGAGCAGCGGCGTGTGGTCGTGCTGCGGTTTGTCGAGCAGAAGAGCATTAAAGAAGTGGCGCGGGAGGTCCGCAAGACCGAGGGTGCGGTGAAACAACTACAGTTCCGCGCACTCAACAGCCTGCGGGCGCGCCTGGAGGGTGCCGATGCCTAAGCGCTCTCTGAATCCGGGGAATCCCGATACGAAGCAGATTGAACAGCTCAACAAGGCTGTCGAGGCGATGCTGTCGCGGGCGGACGGCAAGCCTCCGAAGGTAGCGTCGGGCATTGAGCCTCTGCTGCAGATCGCGGCCGGTCTGCGCGACCTGCCGCGCGAGAGTTTCAAGGCCCGATTGAAATCTGAATTAGGAGGGAGAAAGCGTATGTCGACCGTTGCTGAACCCGTCCCAGCTGTTCGCATGACGGCATCACCCAGGTTAGCGTTCCGAGATCCTGGCAAAGCGATCGAGTTTTACCAGCGCGCTTTGGGTGCGAAAGAAACTTTCCGCTTCGAGGTTGGAGGACAAATCCCGCACGCCGAAATCATGATCGGCGATTCGACCATCGATATAGCCGGCGAATGGCCCGAGGGAGGCCGCTTCAGCGCCGAAACGCTGGGCCACTCGCCGGTTTCGATGTCCATCCAGGTCGACGATGTAGATGCGTTTACGGAACATGCCGTGGCGGCCGGGATGAAGCTGGTGCGTGCGGCTCAGACTCAGTTCTACGGACATCGTGATGCTCTGCTCCAGGATCCCTTTGGCTATTCGTGGGCCGTGGTCACGGTGATAGAAGAGATGTCGGTCGAGGAGATGCACCGGCGCATGCAGGGCATGACGAAGGGCCCCGAGGGCGGCAAGATGCCAGAACCGAAGAAGGCCGTGAGTCCCATACCGAAGGGCTACCACACGGTCACTCCGTATCTGGTTGTGCCCGACGTCGACGCGGTGATCAATCTGGTGAAGAAGACGTTCGGTGGCGAAGAGATATTCCGCGCGGTCGGAGGGGCGGGCGGCTACCACTGCGAGGTTCGCGTGGAAGATTCCATGCTGATGATTGGCGGTGGCGGCGCGGGAGTGGCGTGGAAGGGCGAGCCGATGTTGGGCGCGTTCCACGTGTATGTGCGCGATTGTGACGCGGCCTACCAGCGCGCGTTGGAAGCGGGTGGGAAGTCGCTCACCGAGCCCGCCGACCAGTTCTATGGCGAGCGCTCGGCCGGCGTGATCGATGCGGCGGGCAATCACTGGTACATCGCGACCGCTAAGGCGAGCGGCTACAAGTCGGAGGGCGCGCCAGCAATTCAGCCTTATATGCACCCGCTGCGAGTGGATCCGGTGATGAACTTCCTGAAGCGCGCTTTCGGGGCAGAAGACTTGGGACGGTACACGGCGCCCGATGGTGTTGTGCACCACATGACGATCAACATCGGCGACTCGCACCTGGAGATGGGCGAAGCACAGGGGCCGTATCAGCCGATGAAATCGATGTTCTACCTGTACGTGCCGAACGTGGATGATGTGTACCGGACAGCTCTGGCAGCGGGCGCAAAGGCGATGCATGAACCTGCAGATCAGCCCTACGGCGACCGGGTCGGGGCTGTGACAGATATCTTCGGCAATCAATGGTGGATCGCGACGCACGTCAAGGACATGCGAACCTAGTTGGCGAACGATCCCCTTGTCCGTTTCCGGACAGAGGATTCCACCTCCGCACAGAGTGCAGGGTTCGCGGTCGAAACATAACGTTCCCAGTGCTTCTTAGAATCAACGGCTTGCATGGATAGCTGATTTGGCCCGCGGTGTGCAATTCCCTGAAGGCATGGAAGCCACACTGCTGCAGGAAACGCATCCGGAAGCACCACCCGCCTCGGGCCGGGTGCTCATCGCCGATGATCAGAAGCACATCCTGGACGCCCTGCAATTGCTATTAAAAGGCCAGGGCTTTTCAACCGAAGCGGTCACTCATCCGGCGCGCGTGCTGAGTTTGCTGGAGACGGGTGAATTCGACGCCGTGTTGATGGACCTGAACTATGCACGCGATACCACCAGCGGATCCGAGGGTCTCGAGCTGGTGTCGCTGATTCGATTGATGGATCAGCTGTTGCCGGTGGTGGTGATGACGGCATGGGGCAATGTGGACCTGGCGGTGGAAGCCATGCGGCGCGGCGCTTCTGATTTTGTCCAGAAGCCCTGGGACAACCGGCAACTCCTGCAAAAGCTGCACCACCAGGTTTCGCGGGCAAAGATGCAGCGATTGGCGCAACGGCAGCAAGACGACGAACTGCGAGAAGCGCGTGAGATCCAGGAAAAGCTGCTACCTAAAAGCCTGCCCGAAGTGCCAGGCTACGAGGTAGCGGGCATGACCCAACCGAAGCGTTTTGTGGGCGGCGACTACTACAACGTAATGCGCGTCGACGCGGACCACATCGCGCTCTGCATTGCCGACGTCGCCGGCAAAGGGTTGCCGGCAGCTCTGCTGATGTCGAGCTTCCAGGCTGCGCTCCGGCCGCTGATGTCGCAGAATCTGGCTCCCCGCGAGCTGTGCGGACGGCTGAATCGCATTCTGTGTGACCTGACTCCGGTGGGAAAATTCATTTCATTCTTTTATGCCGTGCTGAACGCCAGCGACAGACAGCTCACGTATTGCAATGCCGGGCACAATCCGCCACTTCTGATTCGGGCGGACGGGAGATCCACGGAGTTGAATGCCGCGGGAGCGGTCTTGGGGCAGTTCCCCAGCTGGCGTTATGAGCAGAGCGATATCGAGATTAGCAGTGGCGACAAGCTCGTGGTCTTTACCGACGGGCTGGTAGAGGCTTGTGACGTCGACGAAGAACCGTTCGGCGACGACAAAGTGGTCCGGATTGCCCGGGAAAATCCAGGTTCGAACGCCAGGGACCTGATGGGCTTGCTAACGCAGGCGGCTTCGCAGCATTGCGGCGGACATTTTCAGGATGACGCCAGCCTGATTGTGTTGAGGGCAATCGAGCCTGAGTTAACTTAAGTCTTAGCGGGACAAAGACAGCCTACCGTCGCTTCAATCTAATTCACGAACTGCTCTGGCATAATCGTCCGTCGCCTTCCTTAACTCGGTGCCAAGGTGGTTCGGATCTTGCGCACCCGCCTTCTTGAGAGATTCCAGAACCTCGTTCATCTTCTTCTCGGCTGCTCTTACTTCCTCAATGGTTGACATGACTGTACCGCTCTTTCCCCCTCGACTGTTCGATCAGGATCGCACGCTACTATTTTTGCTGAATCGACTCCATGTGCCTGGTGATTGCGTCCAACCTCACTTCTCCCCAGTCTTGGTCCGATTCGACCTCATGGAAGATTGGTCCCCAAATTGGCATCTCTCGATCACCTTGGGCCACCAATCCGGCTTTTCCTCCTTCAATGATTGCCCTTACATGCTGGTACGGGAACTGCCCGCCACTTCGTCGCGAGATTAGGGTCACATCGGGAACTGGATGCTTGAGGACGACGGAGTCTGGTCCATGCCCTCGTCCATCAGTTCCATGACATACGGCGCAGTCGTATTGAAAAATCTTCGCTCCCTCGACGGTGTCACGCGCCGACGACGTTGTCTTATCCTGCTTCTGAGCCGGCAAGAGAACAGCCGGCAGGAGAATCAGGCCCAGAAGTAGCATTGGCCATCGTTTCTGCTGGTGCATAGCGCACCTCCGTGTGCGGCCGCTTTCAGTTTCGTTGGGAGAATCCCATCTCGCCTACGGGGGTGCTGCATCCCAATCGGGGGGAACTGCTCTTCGGGGAGGCGAGACTGTGTTCGAGACCATGCTGCGCGGATGAGCACGTCATGTCAGTGACGTGGGTCACATCTGCTTCGCGGTGAGCGCCAAGAGCCGCAACGAGTTCAACTTCAACGATTACTCAGATTCGCTAGATTTGTGACTGGCGTTCGGCTGCAAATACTATGCTACCCCTTGCGGCGCTCGATAGGCACAATTGCAGCAGGAAGATCTGCATGGTCGCCAAGGGCGGCAGAAACCTCGCGGAGTACTGACTCAATACGAACAACCTCAGCGTTGACTTGTTGAATTGCTCGCTCGCTCCGCTCAGGTACGTTGTGGTAGGCGATGACCTGTAGGGCATTACGAATGTGGTGGTTCAACTCCGCAATCCGCTGCAGCCGATCCAGCATCGCTTGGTAGCGTTCCTGGATGTCAGTCAGAATCTGGAACACCAACAAGCCGACGGCCAAGGCCACTGCGGCCCCCGCCAACATCAATGATATTCGGGGAAGATATTGACGTGTCACAAACCAATCGAGCACACCGCCGCTCAGGAATGTGAAAGCACCAACGGCGCAGCCGACCAGTGCCCGCTGTACTCGGGATGTGCGCGCAAACCATGGCTGTTGGATGGAAATCTGGAGCCGAGGTCGTCCGGAGTCGGAAGACATGGGAGAACCTAGTTGTAAGCATGTTAGGCAACCAGATGAACGAGGGCTATGACTCCAATCACACCGCGCAGGAAGGTTCGAGTCTCCAACTCAACACGCTAGATCGGCGACCGTTGCCACATTGTCGACGTTAATATCGTCCCATACTCATTGACTCATGGTGATGAAGATCACTGACAGCAGAGGTGGAAGCGCTTGTAATAGAAAGCGGAGGAATCAAAACTGAATACCTCTGAATTGAGCCCGGTCCCGCCAAGATGCGGTTGCATCAATCAGCCGCCGCTCGGCGGCCAGGGGCCGGGCTTCTAGTTCTCAAGCGAGTTCCTCCGAGCCCAAAGGAAATGGGAAGCCGCCCGCACTTGGGTGGAATCCGGCCGAGGTGGCTTATGACGCTGACTGTCGTAGCAGTGATCTTCGGAGTTTTTGCAATTGGTCTGATCGTCCTCCTGATCTACAAGAGCACACTCACGATGCACAGGGATGACCAGTTGTTTCTGGACGATGCGAGTTCGCACATGCACGAGGAGCAGACGGAACTGTTGGCCAAAGTCAACCGGCTTACCATCCCGGTGCGCGCGTTTAGCATCGGGTCTGGCGTATTTCTGCTAGTGCTCGTGGCGATGTTGATTTACCAGAAGCTGAACGAAATACAGTAAGCGTCGAAAGCGGGGACTTGCGTCGTCCGGCCAGGATCCTCGTGCGGTGCAAGGCGAGGCCGAAACTTGGCTTGTTGTTGTCGAGAAATCGTCATATTACCTCCCGGCTGGTTCCGAACCATGCCCAGGTGTCCCCGAAGGAAACTGACCCCCTTGACAAGGGCGATACAGTCAAACCGCTCCTCTGCAGAGCTTAGTGATCATCGGTAGCAACTTCCGACTTGCTTCAAGCTTCGGCACAAAGGCATCGACAGAGGCCAACGCACGCGTTGGTACATCGCTACCCGACAGCAATATAACCATCAGTTCCGGTCGGACGAGCTTTATCGCGCCGGCAACCTCGTGTCCCTTCATTCCGGGCATCTCGAAATCGACGAGCACAGCATCGCAACTACACGTTGTCACCAGTCTGAGCCCTTGTTCCGGCGACGCTGCCGTGAGAACCGCGTATCCAGACCTTTCGAGCAGCGCTCGCTCGTAGCACAAGATTGCCTCGTCGTCATCAATGCACAGAATGGTTCTTTTAGCAGCGGGATAAGTTGGGATCAAATTGGCCTCCTGCCAACATCAGGCCCCGAATCTGACGCGTGCCCCGTGCAGCTCGCAAACCTGATACTCAATAAGAGATGGTGATTTGCGGCAGCGAAGCGTTTCAACAAAAGTGAGTGCCTATAGCTATCCCTCTGCTTCCGTTTGACCCTCCCGAATCCGTTCAATAGACTGAAAGATTCAGAACACCTGCAGGTCCCACATTATGGCTGACAGCATTCATGTAAAGCTCCCGGATGGGAGCGTCAAGGAAGTTCCCAAAGGTACGACTGCGCTGGAGATTGCGCAGTCGATCAGTCTACGGCTGGCGGATGCGGCGTTGGCGGCGAAAGCCAACGGCGATCTCATCGACCTGACGCGGCCGCTGGAAAAAGATACGGACCTTCGTCTCTTGAAGGAGAAAGATCCAGAGGTGCTGGAGGTGTACCGGCATTCGTCCGCGCACCTGCTGGCGGCGGCAGTGCTGGAGCTTTTCCCTGAAACCAAACTCGGTCACGGTCCCGCGACCGAGACCGGATTCTTCTACGACTTCTACCGGCCCACTCCGTTCACGCCTGAGGATCTGGAGAAGATCGAAAAGAAGATGCAGGAGTTGGTGCAGCAGAACTTGCCATATGCGCGCGAGTTTCTGCCTCGCGACCAGGGGCTGGCCGAGTTCAAAAAAGAAGGCGACTTCATGAAGTGCTATTTCATCGAGCAATTCACCAAGCCCGATGAAAAGATTTCGATCTACCGCACCGGCAAGTTCACCGATTTCTGCCGCGGGCCGCACATTCCGTCGACCGGAAAGATCAAGGCGTTCAAGCTGTTCAATATCGCCGGTGCTTATTGGCTGGGGGATGAGAAGAATCCGCAGCTGCAGCGCATTTACGGGACTTCCTTCTTCTCGAAGAAAGATCTCGACGACTATCTCAAGCAGATCGAGGAGACCAAGAAGCGCGACCACCGTGTGCTGGGCCAGCAGTTGGATCTGTTTTCAATTCAGGAACTGGCCGGGCCGGGACTGATCTTCTGGCATCCCAAGGGCGGCATCATCCGCAAAGAGATGGAAGACTGGATGCGCGAGCAGTACCTGAGGCGCGGCTATTCGCTGGTCTACACGCCGCATGTGGCGCGGCGGCAGCTCTTCTTCACCTCGGGCCACGAGGGCTACTACTCGCAGAACATGTTCGACGCCATGGAACTCGACGACGCCGAATATCGCTTGAAGCCGATGAACTGTCCCGGACATATTCTGATTTACAAAGACTCGCTGAAGTCCTATCGCGATCTGCCGGTGCGGCTGGGCGAGTTAGGCACGGTTTACCGTTACGAGCGTTCCGGCGTGATGCACGGCCTGTTGCGGGTGCGTGGCTTTACGCAGGATGACTCGCACATCTTCTGTACTCCGGAGCAGGTCGAAGGCGAGATTACCGGCTGTCTCGACTTTGCCCTGGATGTGCTGAAAGATTTTGGCTTCGACCAGTTCCAGACTGAGCTTTCAACCTGGGATCCTAACGACCGCAAGAATTTTGTGGGCAGCGAAGAGCAATGGGTCCACGCCACCGAATCGCTTGAAAATGTGCTGAAGCGCAAGAACGTTGAGTACAAGACGATCCCGGGCGAAGCGGCGTTTTACGGGCCGAAGATCGATATCAAGCTGGTGGACGCGATCGGGCGGCTGTGGCAACTTTCGACGGTGCAGGTTGACTTCAACCTGCCGCAGCGCTTTGGCTTGGAGTATGTGGCGGAAGATGGTTCGCGCAAACAGCCGGTGATGGTGCATCGCGCGCTTTTCGGATCGATCGAGCGCTTCTTCGGCGTGCTGATCGAGCACTACGCGGGCGCGTTCCCGGTGTGGCTGTCGCCGGTGCAGGCCGTGATGATTCCCATCAGCGAGCGGCATGCGGAGTACGCGAACAAAGTCGCTGCACAACTCAAAGCCATTGGTGTGCGGGTGGAAGTGGATGCGCGCAACGAGAAGATGAACGCGAAGATCCGCGAGCATGCCATGCAGAAGGTGCCGTTCTTACTCGTCGTGGGAGACAAAGAGGCCGAGGCAGGCAAGGTGAACGTGCGCTCGCGCGGGAAAGAGAAGACGGAAGATATGCCGGCGGCGGATTTCGTAGAGAAGATCAGGAAGCTGATCGCGGAGAAGAGTCCGCGCGGGTAAGGGGTCGATGTGGGGACGGCCGCCTTCGGCCGTCCGGCGAGCGCCAGCTCGCCTTGCGCAGGAACGGCAGACCCCTTGCGGAGCTTCGCTCCGCGGACAGCCGAAGGCGGCTGTCCCCACATGTGTCGTGCGGTACCATGTTCCCGTGCATTCACTGGCGGAGCGCGTGCTTTCCCATATTCGGCGGCAGGAACTGCTGACGGCTGGGGACCGCGTCGGCGTGGCTGTTTCCGGGGGGATTGATTCGGTAGCGCTGTTGCGCGTGCTGCTGGAGTTGCGGGGCGAGTTGGGGATTGTCCTTTCTGTTGTTCACTTCAATCACAAGCTGCGCGGGGCGGAATCCGACGCCGATCAGGAATTCGTTGCGAGCCTGGCTCGCGAGCTCGATCTCGAATTCCATGTCGATAGCGAGGACGTGGCTCGGCATGCGGCCGAGGAACATGTCAGCGTCGAGACGTCTGCGCGGGAGTTGCGATATGGGTTCTTCCGGCATCTCCTCGGGGAAGACGAAGCGGACCTTCAGGGGCTAAAGCCCGATTCTTTTGCGGGGCTTAACGGCACGGCTGAAGCCGTGCCCTTCCACGAACCGCCTTCGATTTCCTCGGCCTCGCACCAGTCGAGAACCGTACATCTGACCTATGTCGCCACCGGCCACACGCTCGACGACCAGGCTGAGACGGTGCTCATGCGAATGATTCGCGGGGCGGGGCTGCGGGGGCTGGGCGGAATTCATCCCCGGATTCTGGTCGAGGATGACGGCGGGGAAATTTCCGGCGAAATCGTGCGGCCTCTGCTCGGCGTGCGCCGGCGCGAACTGGAGCAGTATCTCAAGGACATCGGTCAATCCTGGCGCGAAGATTCCTCCAACGCTGACGAGCACTTCACGCGCAACCGCGTGCGCAAGCTGGTGGTCCCGCTGCTGGAGCAGGAATTCAATCCCGCCGTTGCAGAGAATCTTGCCGAGTTGGCCGAGATTGCGCGCGGCGAAGAAGATTACTGGGAGAACGAAGTCTCGGGCTGGCTCGGGACGACCGTGCAGTGGTCGCAGCCGGAATGGGCCCGCGTCTTGTCACCGAGTTTCGTTCAGATCTCGCTGGGTGAACCCAAAGCTATGTCTTCGCAGGATGAAGATCTGCACATGAAAATCGACAGCGCCCCCTGGCTGGTCATGAACGCGTCCGTGAGCCGCATGTGGTTTCTCGGCGAGCCCATCGCCGTGCAACGCAGGCTGGTCAAGGCGATCGGCGAGAACGCTGGGATCCCGCTGGAGTTCAAGCACGTGGAAGAAATCCTGCGGGTCGCAGCCGAAGACGGCCCGTCGGGCACACAGGTGTCTTTGCCGTTGGGCTGGAAGGTCGTGCGGGAGCCCGAGGATTTGGTGTTCGTAACGCCCGATCTGCGCGAGTCGGCGCCCCCTCGGGACTACGAGTACGACCTCCCAGTGCCCGGGCGAATCATGGTTTACGAAGCGGGTTCTTCCATCGAAGCGCGGGCCATTCCAGCGGGCGGGGATGCGGGGTATAATCCTGAGCACCTTCTGGATGCGGAATCTCTGCCCGGACCGTTCAGGGTGCGGAACTGGCGTCCCGGAGACCGGTTCTGGCCGGCCCATACGAAGTCCCCCAAGAAGATCAAGGAACTGCTGCAGGAGCGTCATGTGGCCCAGCCAGAGCGCAAGTCCTGGCCGGTGGTCGAGAGTGGTGACGAAATCGTTTGGCTGCGGGGGTTTCCAGCGCCAGCGAAATGTCGAGCGAAGCCGGGCCGGGCAGCGATCCTGATTGTCGACGAACCTCTGGCCCACGAGCCGGCGGCAGAAGGTTAACAGCGATGCGCCGGGAGGCGCACAAACTTCATGAACGGTCCGCGAATCGAGCCCCTTCGCCCGGTCATCACCACCGACCAGATCCAGAAACGCGTGAAGGAACTGGCCCGGCAGATCTCCGATGACTATAAAGGCCAGACCGTCCAGATGCTCGCGGTGCTGGAAAACGCGTTCATGTTTCTGGCCGACCTGGTGCGGGCCGTCGAGGTACCCGTCGTGTGCCAGTTCATCAAGCCCAAATATACGCAGCCGGTGAGTGGGGCGGCGCACGAGGCGATGGAGATTTTTTTCAGCCACGAACCGGACATCCGCGGGCAACACATTCTGCTGGTGGAAGGCCTGGTGCATTCCGGCGTGACCAGCGAATTCCTGATGGGTGATCTGCGATCCCGCGGGGCAGCCTCGGTGAAGCTGGTAACGCTGCTCGACCGGCAGTCGGCGCGCCGTGTGCCCTTGCAGCCGGATTATTTCGGCTTCCTGGTCGATGAAACCTTCCTTGTCGGCTACGGCCTGGGAGCGGTCGAACAGACGAATCGGAATCTGCCGTACCTGGCAGCAGCAACTCCAAAAGCCTCAGTGACTTAGGTCACAGCGTCCTAAACGGGCCTTTTTGTCGAGGAAAAGGTAGAATAAAGTCCTTAGAGAGTTTTTACCAATCGAAAGTTGTCGATGGGCATCTAATCGCTGTAGGAGCCTCGGGGGTTGGTGTAGGCAGCTGCCCGTGTCCGGAATTTAGGAGTCTTCTAGGTGAACTCAACTGTAAAGACCGCGCTGTTCTGGTTGCTGATAATCGTTTCCGCGTTCCTGTTGTGGCAGGTGGTCAAGAGCGCGCGTGACGGCCAGAAGGATGCCGAGTTAAACGTCAGCCAGTTCATGACTGACGTGGACCAGAACAATATTCAGGAAATTATGGTCAACGGGATGGAAGTCCGGGGCAAGCTCCGCAACAATTCCCTGTTCCATGCCACTGTCCCCGCCAATTATTTCACCCCAGAAATGCTGAAGGCCCTGCAGGGCAAGGGGGTCGGCATGGGCTTCCGCGACCGAGACAGTGGAAGCTTACCGCTGCAACTGCTAGGCACCTGGGCACCGCTGATTCTGCTGGGCGCTCTGTGGTTCTTTATGATCCGCCAGATGCAGACCGGCGGGAATAAGGCTTTGTCGTTCGGCAAGAGCCGGGCGCGACTGCTCTCGATGCAGCAGAAGAAAGTCACGTTCAAAGACGTGGCGGGCGTGGAGGAGGCCAAGGAAGAACTGCGCGAGATTATCGAGTTCCTGCGCGAGGCGCAGAAATTCCAGAAACTGGGCGGACGCATTCCCAAGGGCGTGCTGCTGGTCGGTCCTCCGGGAACCGGCAAGACGCTGCTGGCCCGCGCGGTTGCGGGCGAAGCGAACGTTCCCTTCTTCTCGATTTCGGGCTCGGACTTCGTAGAAATGTTCGTCGGCGTGGGCGCGAGCCGCGTACGTGATCTTTTCGAGCAGGGCAAGAAGAATGCTCCCTGCATCATTTTCATCGACGAAATCGACGCCGTTGGACGCCATCGTGGCGCAGGCCTCGGCGGCGGACACGATGAGCGCGAACAGACTTTGAATCAACTGCTGGTCGAAATGGACGGCTTCGAATCGAACGAAGGCGTCATTCTGATGGCGGCGACGAACCGTCCAGACGTGCTGGATCCCGCGTTGCTGCGGCCCGGCCGCTTTGACCGGCGCGTCGTAGTCAGCCGTCCCGATGTGCGTGGCCGCGAAGAAATCCTGCGCGTGCATACGCGCAAGATTCCTTTGGCAGAAGATGTTGATCTCTCCGTGCTGGCCCGCGGAACGCCGGGATTCTCTGGTGCCGACCTGGCCAACATGGTCAACGAAGCGGCTCTGGCAGCAGCGCGGCAGAATCGTAAGGCCGTCCTGCAATACGACTTCGAGCTGGCCAAAGACAAAGTCCTGATGGGCGTGGAGCGCAAGTCGCTGCTGCTCACCGATGCCGAGAAGAAGAATACGGCTTACCACGAGGCAGGGCACGCACTCGTGGCGGCGAAGATGCCGAACTCCGATCCTCTACACAAGGTCACGATTATTCCTCGCGGAATGGCGCTGGGCGTCACCATGCAGTTGCCAACGGATGATCGCCACAACTACTACAAGAACTACCTTGAGACCGAGATCGCGATCCTGATGGGCGGGCGCATCGCGGAGGAGTTGTTCCTGAACGTGTTGAGCACAGGCGCCGGCAACGACATTGAGCGGGCCACGGAAATGGCGCGCAAAATGGTCTGCGAATGGGGCATGAGCGATCTTGGTCCCATGACGTTCGGGAAGAAAGAAGAGCAGATTTTCCTGGGCCGCGAGATTGCGCAGCATCGCGATTACAGCGAAGACACGGCCATCAAGATCGACCAGGAAGTCCGCAAACTCGTGAATGCTGGTTACACTATGGCCAAGCAGGTCATTTCCGACAATCGCGATGTGCTCGAGCGCATTGCCCGGGCCTTGATTGAGCGCGAAGTTCTCGACGCGAACGAGATCAAGATGCTCGTCGAGGGCCAGGAACTGCCCCCGGTCCAGCCGCCGCCGACCTCCAAGGACGACGGCGTGCAGCACGTCATCAAGCCGGAACTGCAACCGGGACGCGCCAAAGGCGGAGAACGCCCAGCGACAGCGTAAGATAGCAGCTAGATGAGTCTTTAAGGGCGGCCCCAAGGGCCGCCCTAGTTTTTTGTAGCGCCGACGTCCCGTCGGCTGTCGCGGGGGCGTCTGGCCCGCCGCAGGGAAACGCGCGCCGCCGGGACCGCAGTTCGCTCCTGAAAACAGACCTGTTACTCACTCGATTCAGCGCTTTTCGGGAAGCTCAAAACCCGCCGTTTTGTGGTATAATTTTAACAGTTGCAATACGACCCTAAGTATTAGGAATTTCAATAACTTGAAGTCTTTTGCAGGGGGCTTCAGAGCGGTCGGGTCGGGGCGAAAATTCCAGCCGAATTCCAGGGATTCGTAACACCAGATTCACACAAAAAATCGGGACATTTTCGCGGAGCGGAATGGCCACCAAAGAGATTAATACTCCCATCGCTGAAACCAAAACAAAAAACGGAAAAGTGACTCCGATCGACGCACCGAACGACACAAGCAACGGCGGCAGCGGGGAGTACAACGCCGACTCCATCAAAGTGCTGAGCGGGATGGAACACGTCCGTAAGCGCCCGGCCATGTACATCGGATCGACGGGCGAAGTCGGACTCCATCACCTCGTCTACGAAGTCGTGGACAATTCCGTTGACGAAGCTCTCGCGGGATTCGCGACCAAAGTTGAAGTCACCATTCACGACGACAACTCGATCACGGTGATCGATGACGGCCGCGGTATTCCTGTCGACGACATGGTCATCGATGGCGAAAAAGTTTCCGCGGCCGAAGTAGTCATGACTACGCTGAATGCCGGCGGAAAATTTGACTCGTCGAGCTATAAGGTTTCGGGCGGACTACATGGCGTTGGTGTGTCGTGCGTCAACGCTCTCAGCGAAGAACTGGAACTGGAGATCTGGCGCGACGGCGCGACGTGGCAGCAGAACTATACCAAGGGCGAGCCTACCGCCAAGTTGAAAAAGACCGGTGTTGCCAAAGTGAAGACGGGAACCAAGGTTCACTTCCTGCCCGACCGCTCGATCTTCACCGCGACCGAATACAACTACGACACGCTGGCGCAGCGGCTGCGCGAACTGGCATTCCTTAACAAGGGATTGCAGATTACGCTGACCGACGAGCGCGCCACCGATTCGAAGACCGGCGAAGCGAAGCACACCGAGTTCAAGTACAACGGCGGCATTGCCGAGTTCATCAAGCATCTCAATCGCGGCAAGACGGTGCTGCACGATAAGCCCATCTACATGGAAGACGACCGCAACGGTGTTCACATGGAGATCGGATTGCAATACAACGACGCGTACTCGGAAACGATCTTCAGCTTCGCGAACAACATCAATACCGTTGAAGGCGGCACGCATCTCTCCGGATTCCGCACAGCCCTGACCCGCACCATTAACTACGCCGGGCAGCAGATGGGTCTGTTTAAAGACGTCAAAGAGAATCTGACGGGCGACGACGTGCGCGAAGGACTCGTTGCAGTCATCAGCGTGAAGTTGCCGCAACCGCAGTTCGAAGGCCAGACCAAGGGCAAGTTGAACTCTGACATTGCCGGCACGGTCACGCAGTTCGTGAACGAACGCCTGGGCGCATTCTTCGAACAGAACGCAACCGTAGGGCGCAAGATCATCAACAAGGCAGTCGACGCAGCGCGTGCCCGCGAAGCGGCACGCAAGGCGCGCGATCTGACACGCCGCAAGGGGGCGCTCGATTCCGGAGGCCTGCCGGGCAAACTGGCGGATTGCTCCGAGCGTGATCCTAACCGCTGCGAACTGTTTCTGGTCGAGGGCGAATCCGCAGGCGGGACCGCCAAGCAGGGCCGCGATCGCCGCTTCCAGGCGATTCTTCCGCTGAAGGGCAAAATCCTCAACGTGGAGAAAGCCCGCTACGACAAGATGCTGGCCCACGAAGAAATTCGCTGCATGATCACGGCGCTGGGCACCGGCATCTCGAAAGAAGATTTCGATCCGACGAAAGTTCGCTACGGCAAGATCATCCTGATGACCGACGCTGACGTCGATGGCAGCCACATCCGCACGCTGCTGCTGACGTTCTTCTTCCGGCACATGCAGGAACTGATCAAGCGCGGCAACGTGTTCATCGCGCAGCCGCCGCTGTTCTCGCTGAAGAAGGGCAAGTCGCAGCAGTACATCAAGGACGAGCGCGAATTCGTGAAAGTCATGGTGAAGCGCGCGGCCGATGGGCTGAGCGTGCGCTACGGCGAGGGCGCGGCCAAGGTCGAAGGCAAAGATCTGGCGCGCTTCATGACCGTGCTCGACGAGTACCTCGGCTTCTTCGAGAAGCTCGACAAGCGTGTGCGCAACGAGCGCGTCACCGAATTGATTCCCAAGTTCGACTTGGCCAAGCGCGCCGATTTTGAAGGCGATAAGAAGGCGCCGCCCAAGAAAATCGAGCGTCTCGAAAAAGAACTGAAGAAGCTGCAGAAGGACGAGGGCTTCAAGAGCGTGGAGTCACGCTTCGACGAAGAGCACAACCTGTGGGAAGCGCACTTCGTCAACAAGCATGGCGCCGAGCACGTCATCAACTGGGTGCTGGCGTCGAGCGCCGAGTGCCGCCAGCTGATCTCGAAATACAAGCAGATCGAGCCCTACATGGAGCCGCCGTTCGTCGTCGAAACGCTGGCCAAGGCCGCACCTGCCCCCGGCGACGGCGACGGTGCGGACGGTGAGGCCGCCGACGAAGACAAGAGCGACAAGAAGACGGCGAAGCCCGTCAAGCGCAAGACCGAAATCGAAGTCGTGGAGAAGACCAACGTCCGCGACCTGCGCGATTACGTCATCAACGAAGGCCGCAAGGACTTCACCATCCAGCGCTACAAAGGTCTGGGCGAGATGACCGCTCCGCAGTTGTGGGAGACGACCATGGATCCCGAGCGGCGCACTCTGCTGTCGGTACGGCTCGAAGACATCGCCGAGTGCGAGACCATCTTCACCACGCTGATGGGTGAAGACGTCGAGGCGCGGCGCAAGTTCATCGAAGAGAATGCTCTGGATGTGAAGAACCTGGACATCTAGAAATTCTCTGCCACGAATCTTCACGGATCACACGGATCGAAAATACAAAACTCGGGCGGCCTTCGGGCCGCCCGTTTTGTTTGCGGGCCGCAATCAGGCTCTGACGGCTTACAATGTGCCGTTATGATTCGACTCCGCGCTCTCATTTGCCTCCTGTCTATCGCCATCCTGACGCCCACGCTGCACGCAGTTGATCCCGTCGCCCCCACTCCACCCATGGGCTGGAACAGTTGGGATTCCTACGGCACCACGGTCCGCGAAGCGCAAGTCAAAGCCAACGCGGACTGGATGGCCGACCATCTCGCCAAGTATGGATGGAAGTACATCGTGGTCGACATTCAGTGGTACGAGCCCAACGCGCAGGGGCACGACTACAAGCCCGGCGCCCCGCTGACCATGGACGAGTTCGGCCGCCTGATGCCGGCAGTCAATCGCTTTCCATCATCCGTGAAGGGCGCCGGGTTCAAGCCGCTGGCGGATTATGTGCATAGCAAAGGATTGAAGTTCGGCATTCACATCATGCGCGGAATTCCGCGGCAGGCCGTCGAGAAGAACCTTCCGATCAAAGGCACGCCGTATCGTGCGGCTGATATCGCCGACAAAGGCAATGCCTGCCGCTGGAATCCCGACATGTGGGGCGTGGATACGACCAAGCCAGGCGCACAGGCCTATTACGATTCCATCGCCGAGTTGTACGCCTCGTGGGGCGTCGACTTCATCAAGGCCGACGACATGGGCAGCCACCTCTATCAGCCCGCCGAGATGAAAGCCCTGAGTCTGGCAATCCGCAAGACCGGACGTCCGATGGTGCTGAGCATTTCGCCGGGGCCAGCGCCCGTGTCCGAAGCCGAGTTCTTCGAGAAGTACGCGCAGATGTGGCGCATCTCCGACGATTTCTGGGACGACTGGAAACTCCTCCGTCAGCAGTTCGACTTCACGCGCGACTGGGCGCAGTTCGTGGGTAAAAATGGAACGTGGCCCGACTCGGACATGCTTCCGCTTGGCAAACTGAAGGTGACCGACAAGGAAGGCGGCGGCACGCCTACGAACTTCACGCCCGATGAGCAGCAAAGGGTCATGACGCTGTGGAGCATCTTCCGCTCGCCGCTGATTTTCGGTGGCGACCTGCCCAGCAACGACGCCGCGACGACCGCGCTCATCACGAACGAGGAAGTACTTGCGGTCAACCAGCATAGCCGCGGCGGCCATCAGTCGCTCGATCGGGGAAATATCCGCGCGTGGGTCGCCGACGGCACAAAGCCGGGGGAGCATTACGTCGCTGTCTTCAATCTCGGAGGTTCTGCGGAGAAGGTCGATCTGCGCTGGAGCGATGTCGGGCTCCCCGCGCAAGCGGTTGCGTTCCGCGACCTGTGGGCGCACAAAGACATTGAACCCGCCGACGGTCTGCAGTTTCAGTTGCCCGCGCACGCAAGTGCGCTGTATCGCCTCGACGAGTAAGCCAGTTTCCTCCATGCCAGACAATCCCTCTACAAATCACATGCAAACTCGCGCCCATGGCGCGTTCCATGGATAGCCGCCGCAATCTGTGGGAACAAAATCGCGTGGCCAACGCTCTATTCCCAACAGGAACTACATGTGGAATGGCGCGAAAGGACAAATATGCCGGTGACCTTGGGACGTTGGAGATCGGTTTTGACCAGTGGCAGAAATTTAAAGGCAGCATGGCTTGTGACCGCAGGAATTCTGGCCCTCTATGTGGGAGTGATTCGACCGCACGAGAACCAGCGCGGCATCAACAATTCGAGGGCTGCCGGTCTCGCGGAGCAGAGACTGGAGCCACTCGGCCTATGGCGCCAGGCGCGATTCGCGCCGCTGGCGCGAGCATCGCGGGAACGGAGCCAAGATGCGAACAAATTATTCATGGACCCGAATCGGGTCCAGACGATGGCAATGTTGAGCGTGCCTGAGGCTGCGGCAGCACCTCAAGACACGGATAGCGATCGGAGGATGGTCCGCACGAGTTCGATCGACCTCATTGTTCAAAAGCCGGCCGAAGCGGCCGAAACAATTCGCCGCTTGGCGGAGAGTGCGGGCGGGTTCCTGGTGAGCTCTCAAGTCAGCGGTGGCCCCGATGCCACCGGTGGCTCGCTCACCGTTCGCGTGCCGGCTGCACGCTTCGAAGAGGCGCGCGCGGAGATTCTCAAGCTAGGGCTGCGAGTAGAAAACGAAAGACTCGAAGCGCAGGACGTGACCCGACAGTATGTGGATCAGGCCGCGAACCTGCGCAATCTGCGGGCAGAAGAAGCACAGTACTTGACGATCCTGAAGCAAGCCCGGACGGTGAAGGATACGCTCGACGTGAGCGAGAAACTCAGCGCAGTGCGCGGACAAATCGAGCAGCAGCAGGCAGAGTTCGACGCTCTCTCGAAGCAGATCGAGACCGTGGCTATCAACATCCTGCTGCGGGCAGAGGCCGAAGCGCGAGTGTTCGGGCTTACCTGGCGCCCGCTCTACCAGATGAAGCTGGCGCTACGCGACGGACTCGACGGCCTGGCCGACTATGCTTCGACGATGACAGCGATCGTTTGTTATCTGCCGACTGTAGCGCTATGGCTGGCGACGATTACGGTGGGTGCCGCGTTGGGATGGAGGATATTGCGATGGGCGGCGCGGCGGGCGTTTGGGGCGAAGATCACTGCGACTGCGCCGCAGGGATGATGGCTGATCAGGGCATGGGCGTGTCTACGTGCCCTCAGGCGGCTTCACTTCCGCCTCCGCCTTCTCGCCGCGAAACACCCGCGAGATACCACGAACGATGCGGCGCATGGGCAGTTCGCCTTTCGCATCGGCGAAGAAGACCTCGCCCATGCGGCTCCCGCGGTAGTACCAGCGCTTGAGCAGCGCGAGATGCTCCATGTTTTCTAGCGCAGACTTTGCTTTTGCCGGAGGGAACGATTGCAGAATTTCCTGCACTCGCCCTTCCATCGACTGCGACTTTGCGTGCTCGGTGGGCTGAATGCTGAATCCGATTGGCCCAGCGATACGCCCTCCTTCCACGCGGAAGAACGCAACGCTGCCCTCAACCGAACTCGGCTGAATCATCAGCGCCGAGAGCTGATCGAGCCGCTGCACGATCTCGGGAAGCTGGCTCACGATGGGCTTGAGTTTTTCCACGCGCACATGAATCGCCGCCGCATCTTCAAACGCGAGCCTGGCTGACGCCGCTTCCCGCTCGGCTGAGAGTTCGCGGCTCAGAGAGTCTCCGCCGGAGTCAAAATAGGCCTGCACCCGGCTTACTTCTGCTGTGTATTCTTCATCGCTGCATCCTTTGAAACACGGAGCCAGGCACATCTTCATCTCGGAATAAATGCAGCCAGGGAACTTCGGGTCGGGATGCAGATCGTCGACGCAGCGCCGCATCTTGAAGAAGTCCAGCGAATCGTTCATGAACTTCTCGGCCGCGACGCGCGAGACAAACGGCCCATAGTAGAGTGAACCTCCACCGAGCCGCCCAAGACGCGTCGTGATCGAAGCCCTCGGGTATTCGTTCTCCAGATGCAGCTTCACCAGCGGAGCGAAGCGGAATCGCATGCGGTCTGAATAGGTCTTGGGAAATGCACTCCGCAGGACGCAGTAGAGAAGGAAGCCAGACTCGAAGTCCGATCCAGTCGGCGCGTACTCGACCACGCGAACGCGATCGCGCAAGTTGAGCTTTTTCGTCCGCTCCTCGACGGGCCCCAGCAGCCGCTGCAATCGGCGTCGCAGATTCGCGGTCTTGCTGATGTACGGTTCGGCCCGCGCGTCCGCTGCCCGCAAGAGAAACACAGCCGGGGCAGCCGGGACCGCGGCAAACACCTCCGCATCCCGCTCAGGCGCGAATTCGAGGCGCTCAGTCAGCACAGAATCATTGTAAGCAAGTCTTCACCACGGAGGCACAGAGACACGGTGAACTCTCTTGGTTTGTTTCTCTGTGTCTCCGTGACTCCCGGTGAGGCCTTTACCGGAAGTTCGCGTTGCGGAATTTCTGGCGGAAGTCCGTGCCTTCCAGGGTGACGATCCGGCACATTTCATGCAGCCGCGAACGCATGCGCTCGCCGATGCGGTCGCCCAGCGTCTCGCCGCGCGAAGCAGCCCGTGCGGGCGAAATGGACCCGGCAGTTCCAGCCGCCGGCTGATCGTCAAAGTTCGTGGTGATGATCGTGGTGCGGTTGTCGTTGTACCGCGTGTTCAGGATCAAGCTGACCGTGTCCCACACCCACTCCGTCGGTTTCACCGCGCCCAGTTCGTCCAGCACCAGCACGTCGGTTTCGAAGACCGGACGAAGCACATCCAACTCTGTGGTCTGCACGGTCGAGTTGTACGAATTCTGGATCTCTTTCAACAATTCGCGATAGTCATAAAACAGGCAGGGGATGCCCCGGTTGACGATCAATTCTTTGAGAATCCCCACTGCCAGGTGAGTCTTGCCGGTGCCGATCTTGCCAATGATCAACAGGCCCTTGTCGCCGCGGGGATCGCACTTCTTGGCGAAGCCGGACGCAATAAAGTGAGCTTCCTCCAGCGAAGGATGCGCGCCGGGAAAGTCAGTATCGTAGTTCGACAGTTCACAGTGTTCGTAGCGGCGAGGAATGCGGGCTGCCGTCATCAGCGATTCGCCCCGGGCCCGTAGGCGGCAGTCGCAGCGCGTGACGCGGCGGTCGTTCGGGCTGCCACCGGCTGCTGCCGTCTTCCATCCTGTACCCTCGCAAAGGGGGCAAACCGCTACTGGAGCCTTGACTACTTGGGACCCTTGCATCTTCAAACAAATTCTCCTCTTTCGACTTTGCACCCGCAAGCGGGTTTCGCGCAAGCCGGAAACCATGTCTCCCTGTGTACATCCTGTGAACCAAGGCAGCGCCCTGTGGAGGGCGTAGGAAAAACCCTCCCGGGGAAGCTGAAAAGCCTCTCGGGTCGCCCCGATTCGGCACTAAGGAGTGCGAAACAGGCTTCCGGCGCGGATTTTCACAGTTGACTTTCGCCACAGACGGAGGAGAATACGAGCCGTCAGGTTTCCCAACTCAGCCATAGCCAGTTTTCTGCCGTTATAGGCTGCGTATGCAATGAGACCTGCGAGGAGAATCTAATGAATAAGGCTGATCTGGTTGACAAAATTTCAGGCGCTTGCGAAATCAGCAAGGCGCAGGCCACGACCGCCATTGATACCGCCGTCGAAAGCATTACTGGTGCCCTTCGCAAAGGGGATCGGGTAGCGTTGATAGGCTTCGGAACGTTCTCGGTGTCGCAGAGAAAAGCGCGCAACGGACGCAATCCACAAACCGGCGCGACCATTAAGATCGCTGCCCGCAAAGTCGCGAAGTTTAGCCCTGGCGCCGAACTCAAGAAATCCGTCAACAAGAAGTAGTCCGAACCAGGAATGCAAGATTGCCAGAACGGCAGGGGGTCGGCCCTGCCGTTTTTCTTGCTCGCTAGAAGAATTGGCGGTTCGACGAGGTGATCTCGATGCTCCGCTACATTCCCAAAAGAATATTGACGGTGCTTGCGCTCCTCGTCGCGCTGGCCGCACAGGGCAGCAGGCTGTTGCCGTTCGGCCCGTGGCACCGTTTGTCCGACGCTCCCGTGATTGCTCCGCGCGGCATCGGATGGGAAGCGGCCGGAACGTTCAATCCGGCAGTGATCATACGCGGCGATAAGATCGTGATGCTCTATCGCGCCCAGGACAAGCAAGGAACGTCACGCCTGGGATACGCCGAGAGCACAGACGGCGTTCATTTCACGCATAGGGACGAGCCGGTTCTAAGCCCATCGGAAGACTACGAGAAGGACGGCGGGGTCGAGGACCCGCGCTTGGTTCAATTCGGCGAGACGTATTACCTGACGTACACCGGCTACAACAAAAAAGACGCGCAGCTCTGCCTGGCGACGTCAACCGACCTAATTCACTGGGACCGCAAAGGCGTCATCCTTCCAGCTTACAAAGGGAACTGGAATGTGAGGTGGACGAAGTCGGGCGACATCGTTCCCGAAAAGATCGACGGAAAATACTGGATGTACTTCCTGGGCACAACTGCCGACAACAAAGATCAGGGCGGCTTGGCCTCCTCCACCGACTTACTTCACTGGACAGAGGCCACTCAGACGCCGGCGCTGCCCGTAAGACCCGGCCATTTCGATTCGCGAGTTGCCGAACCGGGCCCGGCGCCGATCGTCACACCGGACGGCATTGTCCTGGTCTACAACGGTGCGAACGACAAGCTCGTCTATCGAACCGGAATCGCGATCTTCGACCGCAACGATCCGCGCAAGCTCGTCTGGCGGAGCGATGAGCCGATATTCTCTCCGGAGAAGGATTGGGAGAAAATCGGACAAGTGCCCAACGTAGTCTTCGTGGAAGGCATGGTGAAGCGAGAGGACCGTTACCTGTTCTACTACGGCGGCGCCGACACCTACGTCGGCGTGGCGGACGCTCCGATCCTTCGTTGACAGGCGTCAGCTTGACCCTCTACCCTCGCCGACCCTACCATCGACTGGGGCCAATGCAATTTCAGATTCCTTCTCTCTCCGCGAGCTGTCGCATCCAACGCATGCTCGCCTGCGGGGCTTTGCTGCTCCTTGCGATGACGCTGCACGCGCAGCAAGCGAAGCCGCCCGCGCCTCCACCCGCCCCCATCGCGACGTTCACCGACATCGCGGCGAAAGCCGGCCTGACCGCACAAAATATTTTCGGCGGACTCGACACCAAGAAATACATCATCGAAACCACCGGAACGGGAGTCGCCATCTTCGACTACGACAACGACGGCTGGCCCGACATCTTCCTGGTGAATGGCACCAAACTCGAAGGATTTCCCGCCGGGCAAGGCGCCACTAACTACCTTTATCGCAACAATCACGACGGCACCTTCACCGACGTCACCGCCAAAGCGGGCCTCACTGCGACCGGATGGGGCCAGGGCGTCTGCGTCGGCGACTACGACAACGACGGATGGGAAGACCTCTACATCACCTACTACGGCAAGAACCGCCTCTACCACAACCAGAACGGCGTCTTCACCGAAGTTGCCGAGAAGGCCGGCGTCGCGGGATCGGGCAAGGCATGGGGCACCGGTTGCGCCTTCGTTGACTACGATCGCGACGGCCGCCTCGATCTCGTCGTGGCGAATTATGTGGATTTCGATCTGGCCACTGCGCCGGCGCCCGGAGATCGTGCCACCTGCATCTGGAAGGGCGTTCCCGTGATGTGCGGCCCGCGCGGACTGCCCGGGGCGAAGAACATTCTCTACCACAATCGCGGCGATGGCACCTTTGAAGACGTCACCACGAAAGCGCACATCGACCGCACCGACGGCCACTACGCCTTCAGCGTCTCGACCCTCGATTTCGACGAAGACGGATGGCCCGACATCTTCATCGCCTGCGACAGCACGCCCAGCATCCTGTATCACAACAATCACGACGGAACGTTCACCGACGTAGCCGTAATTTCCGGCGCCGCCTTCAACGAAGATGGCCGCGAGCAGGCAGGTATGGGCTCGACCATCGCAGACTATAACGGCGACGGTCACCTCGATATCTTCAAGACGAATTTTTCCGATGACACTTCCACCCTCTACAAGAACAATGGCGACGGAACTTTCACAGACGCCACCGCCGCCGCCGGACTGGGCCTCTACACGCAATATCTTGGCTGGGGGACCATGTTTTTCGACATGGACAATGACGGTTGGCCCGACCTGATTCTCGTGAACGGCCACGTGTATCCCGAAGTCGACAGCCAGCACTTAGGCAGCAGCTACAAAGAGCCGCGCATTCTTTTCCGCAACAACGGCGATGGAACGTTCACCGACATCTCGGCATCGGCTGGAGCCGGCATCACCACCGCGGCCTCTTCGCGCGGCCTCGCCGTTGGCGATCTTTGGAACGATGGTAAGGTTTCGATTGTCATCAGCAACATGAACTCCGAGCCCAGCCTGCTGGTGAATCAGATTCACAATGCGAATCACTGGATCGCAATTCATACGGTGGGAACGAAGTCGAATCGCGACGGCATCGGCGCGCGCATTCGCGTGAAAACAGCTGCACGCATCCTGGTCAACGAAGTTCGCAGCGGATCGAGTTACATCTCCAACAGCGACATGCGCGTGCACTTCGGCTTGGGATCAGCCGCGAAAATCGAGTGGGTGGAAATCCGCTGGCCCAGCGGCCTGACCGAGCGCTTTGCGAATCTGCCAGTGGATCAGATTCACACTCTCAAGGAAGGTTCAGGCGCCGCTCTCGAACCGGACACAAAAAAGCAGTAGATTACTTGCCGGCCTTAGGATTTTTTGCGAACTGCTGCGTGCGCGTAATCCCCTCGCCTTCCTTCACGAAGACCACCTGATTTACTTTCACATCTTTCAGCGTATCGATCTGCCCGCTCGGCCAGTGCACTTCCAGCACATCGACCTTTTCGGCCTTCCCCAGCCCGAAGTGAACCCGCAGATCATTCTGTGAGAAGTAACCGCCGCCGCTGCGCACTTCGTCGATCTGCCGGTGCGGCTTCGGTTCTCCGGGCGCATGCGTCACGCACGCCAGCCGGGCGCCAATTCCGCTGCGGTTCGATTTTGTTCCAATCGTGCGAATCTTGATCCAGTTGTGATCCAGTTTCAAATCGCAGCGCAGCAGTTGTGGATAGTCGTTGACGGTATTCACGACCACGTCGATGTCGCCATCGTTATCAAAGTCGCCAAACGCCGCGCCCCGCGACGGACTCGGTTCCGAAATGCCCGGTCCCGCCTGAAACGACACATCCGCGAAATGCCCGTTGTGCAGGTTCTGATAGAGCAGCTTACGCTGCGCGTACCCAGCTTCGGTTTTGAGTTGCTCGACCTCTGGGTACACGTGGCCGTTGCAGATCAGAATGTCCGCCCAGCCATCGTTGTCCATATCGAAGAAGCCGCATCCCCAGCCCAGATATTGCGTATGCGCCCCCAGCCCCGCGGTGAACGTGGCATCTTCGAAATTCGCGCCACCCAGATTGTGGTAGAGAGACGGTGTGTCGCCCGCGAAATTTGTTTTGATCAGATCGAGGTTGCCGTCCAGATCGTAATCCGCCGCCGAGATCCCCATCCCGGCTTGCGGCTTGCCGTCCGGGCTGAGCGCGCACCCAGCTTCAATCGCGATGTCCTGAAACTTCCCGTTCTTCTTGTTCTGGTACAAGATGCTCGCGGTGGAATCGTTGGCCACGTAAATATCGGGCCAGCCGTCGTTGTCCAGATCCGCAGTCAGCACACCCAAGCCGTATGTGCCATTCGCGCTGAGAATCCCCGACGCCTCGGAAACGTCAGTGAACGTCCCGTCGCCGTTGTTGTGATACAGAATATTTTTGCCGCCTTCCAGCCCCGGTGGCCCGCACGCGACCATTACGCTCTTGTACAGGCACGGGCCCGATTCCGGAACTGGAGCCGTGGCCAGATCGAGGTCGATGTAATTGGCCACGAACAGATCGAGCCGTCCGTCGCGATCGTAGTCGACGAACGCACAGCCCGTATTCCACCGCGCTACTTTGCCCGCTACGCCAGCCTTCTGGCTGACATCGGTGAATGTTCCGTCGCCGTTATTGTGGTACAGAACATTCTTGCCGAAGTACGTGACGAACAGATCGTCCCAGCCGTCGTTATCGTAGTCCCCGACGCAGACGCCCTGCCCCCAGCCCGAGTGCGCGACCCCGGCCTTCGCGGTCACGTCGGTGAAGGTGCCGTCACGGTTGTTGCGGAAGAGGTGCGAAGTCGGTTCGCTCCTCGCCGGAAAACCCTCGAGCCGCGTCCCGTTCACAAGGAAGATGTCGAGCCACCCGTCGTTGTCGTAGTCGTAGAAGGCGACGCCGCAGCCAGTGGTTTCCAGCAGATATTTGTTCTTGTGCTCGCCGCCAAAAATAGTCTTCGCGTTCAGTCCAGATTCGCGCGCTACGTTGAGGAAGCTCACGCCCAAATCGCCGCCCTCGCCCTTCGCTTCATCTTTCGGCAGCGCCGCTTTCTGCTGCGCGCCAGCTCGCGACCAAAGCGGACGTGCCATCGCCAGCACGCTTTCCAGCGAAAGCACCAGTGCCGAACGGCTGAGAGATTTCAGAAAAACGCGGCGTGAAGGGAACAAGAGGTCGCTACCTGGCCCACTCGGCTCGTGCTAGAATTCGCCCCTACTCCTTATATTCAGGGAACCGCGACTTTGCAAGCCGGGCGCCCAAATCCCCGTTCCGTGAGAAGGCCGCAATGAATCCTCATCTGGCGTGTGTGCGACGCCGTGGCGTGGCAATCCGCATCTTGTTCGGCGCTTGCCTGTTGGGAGTGTCTATGTTGTCTGCTTCTTGGTCATGGGCCCAGCCTGCGGATCAGGGGCCGGAGTTGACCCGCACGATCCGTACTTGGGAGTTTCTTCCGGTCGTCGGTACACGCGCGGGATTGTTCGGTGACGAGACCGGACGATTTGAAGCCTGGGTCTATCCGCTGAAAATCTTCCGTGAATTCCACCTGACCTTCCATGTCGGCGATCGCGCTCTTCCCGCGGAGAGTCTCGCGCGCACGCTGACCGTTCGTCCCGAATCCGCGTCGATCCTGTACGTCGGCGATTCCTTTCGCGTTCGAGAAACCCTCTGCGTCCCGGTGAACGAAGCGGGTGCCATCATCCTGCTCGACATCGAGACCGAGCAACCGTTGGAAGTCGAAGCCGCATTCACCGGAGACTTTCAACTGGAGTGGCCCGCAGCACTGGGCGGAACCTATGTGGACTGGGATGCGAAGCAGCGAGCCTTTGTGTTCGGCGAAGAGGCGCGCAAGTATGCCGCTTTGGTGGGATCGCCCACTGGGTCAGACGCCCGGCTCTCGTATCAGACAAACTATTCGTCGTCGGACCAGAACTCTTTTCGCTTAGGCGTGACGCAAAAAGGCAAGGAGACCAAGGTGCTGGTGATCGCCGCCTCCGTTGCAGGCCCCGCCGATGCCGAGAAGACGTACCAGCACTTGTTGACTTCGTACGCAGATGCCATGCGCGAGTCGGCGGCCTACTACCGCGCCTATCTCGACAAGACCGTGAACCTCGAATTGCCCGACGCCGCTCTGCAGCAGGCCTACGACTGGGCGCGCATCAGCACGATTCAGGGTCTGGTTAACAATCCATATTTAGGCGCCGGGTTGGTTGCGGGATATCGAACCTCCGGAACCGGACAGCGACCGGGATTCGCGTGGTTCTTTGGCCGGGATTCTTTGTGGACCTCATTTGCCCTCAACGCCGAGGGAGATTATTCAACGACGCGCACCGCTCTCGACTTCATCAGCAAATACCAGCGGGACGATGGCAAAGTGCCACACGAAATTTCGCAAAGCGCGAGTCTGGTGCCGTGGTTCAAGGACTATCCCTACGCGTACGTTTCTGCCGACGCGACTCCGCTGTTCATCATCGCCGTGAATGATTATGCAGTCCAAAGTGGAGACTCGGCCTTCGCTCGTGACAAGTGGGACAACGTCTGGCGTGCCTATCAATTCCTGCGGTCCACCTATGACGCGCAGGGCTTCGCACAGAACGCAGGCGTCGGCCATGGCTGGGTGGAAGGCGGCCCGCTGCTTCCGGTCAAGAACGAGTATTACCAGGCGGGGCTTGGCGTGGAGGCTTTGCAGGCGCTCTCCAATCTGGCGAGACTCGTGGGCAAGGACGACGTCAGCAAGCAGCTCGCGGCGGAGTTCGAGCACAGCAATCCAGCGCTCGATCAAGCCTTCTGGTCGCCCGAGATGAATAGTTATGCATTTGGCTTGAAGCAAGACAACCAGCGCGCGAACGAAACAACTGTGCTCGCTACGGTTCCCATGTGGTTTGGCCTTGCCACTGCCGATCATGCCGACCAGACCATCACGCGACTCGCCGCAGACGATCACCAGACCGACTGGGGCATGCGCATCATTTCGCAGAACTCAAACGTCTACGACGGCTCCGGCTATCACTACGGCTCGGTCTGGCCCCTCTTCACCGGATGGGCCTCTGTCGGCGAATACCGCTACCACCGCGCGTTTCCGGCATACTCCAATCTGAGAGCCAACGCGCTGCTCGGTGCCGACGGCGCCCTCGGCCACTTCACCGAGGTTCTGTCAGGAGACTACTACCAGTCGTTCGCCACCAGTTCGCCGCACCAGATCTGGTCCTCGGCCATGGTTGTCAGTCCGATCTTGCGCGGCATGTTCGGCCTGCAGGCCGACGCGCAGAAACGTGAGATCACGCTAGCTCCCCACGTCCCCGCCGACTGGACCACGTTTGCGATTCGGAATGTTCAAGTCGCTGGCGTCTCCGTCGATTTCCGATATCGAAAAACGGAAGACAGCATCACGCTAGAAGCCAAGCGCACGGGCACCGGCGATTGCTGGGTCGAATTCTCTCCCGCGTTCAGTCTGCGCACACAGGTGGTCAGCGTCCAAATGAACGGCCGACCTTTGCCTTTCAAAACGGAGCCCAACGGCAACGACCAGCATTTATCTGCAAGATTTCCCCTCAATGACGGAACGAACAATCTGGTCATCCGCGTAAAGAACGATTTTGGCCTGGCGCTTTCGAATGAACTCCCGGCTCTGGGCAGCGCCAGCCGGAGCCTGCGCGTTCTCTCCGAGTCGTGGAATGCCTCGAAGACGCAGTTGACGCTTGAAGTGGCTGGCCGTGCGGGAATGAGCTATCAGATGGACGTTTGGAGTCCCGGCCAGATCTCCTCCGTAGAGGGCGCAGTCCTCACCAAACTCGGCAAACTGGAATTTCAGATGCCACAAGGGACGGACGGCTACGTGCAGCGAAAGGTCGTGATTCATTTCGGACGGTCCTAACGCGTCTCACCACTTCGCAGGCCGAACCCAAAAAGGTTTACACTCAGGCAAATCGCAACTGGCCGCCCTCCTGGCCACTGCGGCAACCGGGCCGATGCTTACAGCATCCACTGTACTTCGATCAAGCTTCAAGGAGCCACTCTATGCAACGCAAGCTCTCTTCGATTCTGCTGTGGGTGTTCCTCCCTCTCTCTCTGCTCGCCGCGTATGCGCAGAATGCGAACAAGCCAGTCGATGCGGAAGGCCATCAATGGTGGCAGCATGCGGTTTTTTACGAGATCTATCCCCGCAGCTTTGCCGACAGCAACAACGACGGCGTTGGCGACCTCAAGGGCATTGCTTCGAAGCTGGATTACTTGAAGGATCTCGGCGTGGATGCCATCTGGATCTCACCCTGCTTCCCGTCGCCCCAGGTGGACTTTGGCTACGACGTCTCCGACTACGAAAATATCGATCCCATGTACGGGACCTTGGCCGACTTCGACTCCCTGGCCAGCGAGGCCAAGAGGCACGGCATTCACATCATCCTCGACTTCGTGGTGAATCACACCTCCGACCAGCACAAATGGTTCCTCGATTCGAAGTCGTCACGTACGTCGGAACATCGCGACTGGTACATATGGCGTGACGGCAAGGCGCCGGGACAGCCTCCGAACAACTGGATCTCCGACTTCGGCGGTTCGGCGTGGAAGTTCGACTCCACGACAAATCAGTACTATTACCATTACTTCGCCGCCGAGCAGCCCGACCTGAACTGGCGCAATCCGGCTGTGAAGGACGCGATGTTCGATGTAACGCGCTGGTGGTACAAGCGCGGCGTGTCGGGGTTTCGGCTGGATGCGGTGGATACGCTATTTGAAGATCCCAACCTGCATGACAACCCTGTTCTGCCCGGCAAGAACGACTTTGGCGATTCCAACGAGGACAACAAGTACAACGACAAGCTGCCTGAAGTTCATGACACGCTGCGCGAACTGCGCAAGGTGGCCGACGAAAGCAACGCCGTGCTGATTGGAGAAACCTGGACCGCCGACATCGCGGAACTGAACCTCTACTACGGCAAAGGCAACAACGAACTGCAGCTGCCTATGGATTTTCTGTTCACCACGGTCAACAAGCTCTCGCCCGGCGACTTCCGCAAGCAGATTGCCGCGGTTGATTCGGCTTCTGGCTGGCCCACGTTCGTCATCAGCAATCACGACATCGCCCGCTCTTACGACCGCTATGGCGACGGCCAGCACAACGATCAGATCGCGAAATTGATGGCCGGGCTGTACCTCACACTGCGCGGAACGCCGATCATGTATTACGGCGAAGAGATTGGGATGAAGACCACGCCGCCCACGCGCAAGGAAGACGTCAAAGACCCGATCGGCCGCACCGGTTGGCCTAAAGAAAAAGGACGCGACGGCGAGCGCACGCCCATGCAGTGGGATGAGGGCGCGAATGCCGGCTTCTCGACGGCCGCGCCGTGGCTTCCCGTGCCCCCGACGGCCAAGACGCACAATGTCGCCGACGAATCCAAAGATCCGGAGTCCGTCCTCAACTTCTACAAGAAAGTTCTGAAGCTCCGCCACACGAACCGGGCTTTGCTCGACGGCAGCTATGTTCCGCTCAATGAGAACGATCAGAACGTACTGTCGTACCTGCGGGCGTACAAAGATCAGATGGTTCTCGTGGCATTGAACATGTCAGGCGCGGAGCGAAAGGTGAACTTTGAGATCAGCAAGCACGGCTTCACATCAGCGAAGAGCCTCGTGGCTACCGGAAAGTCTTCGGTGAATGGAGACGTGGTCACGCTCGAGCCCTACGGAGTGTTCATCGGCCAATTGGTGAAGTGAATTGGTGAAGTGAGCTGGTGAAGTGAGGAGCCGCGCTCACTCGCCGCTGAGAATTCTCCAGGCTTCTTTGCCCGTGAGCACGACGTTCTGGATTCCCTTGACCGCGTTCACATACTGCGCACGCTCGAACGCAGCCGGATCCTTGCAGCGCAGCTGGCTGAGGTTTCCTTGGAAATCCGCGACCGACTTGTAGTCGTGCTTCTCCATCCACCGGCGCAGGCCCACTTCCAGGTCACTCAGGTGCCCGATCCCATGGCGTAACAGGGCCGAGCACACCATCGTGACGTCCGCGCCAACCAGCAGCAACTTCACGACGTCGTCGGGACTGTGAACGCCGCTCGATCCCGCAAGATCCGCCTTGATGCGGCCGTAGAGCATTCCAATCCATGTGAATGGCAACCGAAGCGCCTCAGACGTGCTCAGCAAGACGTTGGGTTGAATGTCGAGTGCGTCGAGGTTCATGTCGGGCTGGTAGAAGCGATTGAACAGGACCAGGCCATCTGCTCCGGCAGCGTCGAAACGCCTTGCCATGTTGGCCATGCTCGTGAAGAACGGTGTCAGTTTGGCCGCGACGGGGATTTTCACCGCGGATTTCGACAGCGTTACCACCTGCACATATTCGTCTTCCAACACACAGCCTGCAATGTCCGCCTGGCTTGGCACCTGGTACAGATTGAGTTCGAGCGCGCTCGCTCCGGCTTGCTCGATCTGCTGCGCGTACTCGGTCCATCCTTTGGGAGTCGCAGCGCACAGGCTGGCGATCACCGGGACCCGAACGGCCTCTTTCGCCTTGCGAAGAAGGCCCAGGTAGCGATCGAGTGCCGGGCGAGTTGCCGACGACTGCGCGTCTTGAGCCACCTCTTCGAAGAGAGAATGAAACACAATGGCGGAAGCCCCGGCATCTTCCAGCCGACGGATGCTTTCGATGTCCTGCGTCAAAGGCGACGCCGAGGAAACCAGCGGAGTGCGGAGCTTCAGTCCGAGGTAAGTAGTGGAGAGATCAAACATTGAGTCCTCATCAGGAGTCTGTCGACTCGGCGAAAAGCGGCTATCCGCGCCTTCTCTGGAGATAGAAAGAACAGCGAATCATACTCTCCGCGGCGCAACTCGTCTATGACCCGGCGCACAGCCTCTTCGTGATCGGGTATAGAATACGCACGGCGAGCGGATGCACGAACTGTCGATTGCGATGGGCATCGTCGAGGCTGCGATGGAAGAATCGCACCGTCGCGGGGTGAAGGTCAGCGCCGTGCATCTCAGGCTGGGCGCGCTTTCCGGCGTAGTGAAGGATGCGCTGCTGTTCTCCTATGAGGTCGCGTGCCAGGACACTCCGCTGCAAGGCTCGCAGTTGATCGTCGAGGACATGCCTGTGATCATCTTTTGCGCGCAGTGCAAAGCCACGCGACAACTGGAGTCGGTGCAGCTTTTTCAATGCCCGGAGTGCGGCACGCCGACGATGGACTTGCGTCAAGGCAAAGAGCTTGAAGTGTTTGCATTGGAGGTCGAGGAATGAGCGAGCCGCGTCTGGTGGAAGTGCGAAGAAATGTGTTGAAGCAAAACGACATTATCGCGCGCGCTCTCCGCGAACAGTTCCGCGCGGCGGGAGTCTTCGTCGTGAGCCTGGTCTCGAGCCCGGGCTCGGGCAAGACCACCTTCCTGGAGAAGACGCTCACGCAACTGCAGCCTCGCTATCGCGTCGCCGCGCTGGTGGGCGATCTTGCCACTGAGAACGATGCCATGCGTCTGGCGCGCAGCAAAGCGCCAGTCAAGCAAATCACGACCGGAACGTTATGCCATCTGGAAGCCGCGATGGTGCAGAATGCCCTGCAGGAGTGGGACCTGCATCAACTGGATTTCCTGTTCATCGAGAACGTGGGGAACCTGGTTTGTCCGTCCTCGTACGATCTAGGGGAGAATCTTCGGCTGGTGCTGATGTCGGTGACCGAAGGCGAAGACAAGCCGCTAAAGTATCCCACGATCTTCAACAGCGCCGACGTCGCCGTCATCAGCAAGAACGAACTCGCGGCCGCCGTGGAGTTCGATTGGGATGCGGCGCGAACGAGCATCCAGTCCGTGCGCCCCGGAATGCAGATCTTCCGCCTCTCGGCGAAAACCGGTGAGGGCATGGAAGAGTACTTGAATTTTCTTTCCCAGCAGTTGGCAGAACAAAGAGCAGTCGCGCAGATCTAGAGTCGCGCGGAACGTCGACCAATTCGTCCACGCCGATCATCCGCATGCCGAGTGCAGTGAACTACTTCTTCACCGCCTCAAACGCCTGCTTCGCCGCCGCAATCGTGCGCTGCACATCGTCTTCCGTGTGCGCAGCCCCCAGAAACGCAGCTTCGTACTGCGAAGGCGGCAGGTACACGCCACTGTCGAGCATGCTGCGAAAGAATTTCCCGAACGCTTCGGTATTCGACTTCGACGCCGAATCCCAATCCGTCACCGGCCCCTTGTTGAAGAACCAGGTAAACATCGAGCCCACGCGATTGTGGCAGAGCGGAACTCCAGCTTCCTTCGCGGCTGCTGCCACACCCTCGACTAACTCTCCACTCAACTTTTCCAGCCGCGGATAAATCTCACCCTTGCGGTCCCGCAACTGCTTCAACATCGCGCACCCCGCGGCCATGGCCAGCGGATTCCCCGACAGCGTCCCCGCCTGATACATGGGCCCCAGCGGCGCCACCATATCCATAATCTCTTTCGGCCCGCCATACGCGCCCACCGGCAATCCTCCGCCGATAATTTTCCCCATGGTCGTCAGGTCGGGACGAATGTTGTACAACTCCTGCGCTCCGCCAAACGACACGCGGAATCCCGTCATCACTTCATCAAAAATCAGCACCGACCGCTCGCGCTCGGTCAGCATCCGCAAGCCCACGAGATAATCGTCCGCGGCCGGCACACACCCCATGTTCCCGACGACAGGCTCAACAATCACGCACGCAATCTGGTGCTTGAATTTCTGGAACGCGTGCTCGACCACGGAGAGATTGTTGAACGGCAACGCCAGCGTGAACTGCGTGAACTCTTCGGGAACGCCTGCCGATCCCGGAATCCCCAGCGTCGCCACGCCCGACCCCGCCTTCACCAGCAGCGCGTCCGCATGCCCGTGGTAGCACCCTTCAAACTTCACAATGTATTTGCGTTTTGTGTAAGCCCGCGCCAGTCGGATCGCCGACATGGTCGCTTCCGTCCCCGAACTGACGAAGCGCACCTTCTGCATGTGCGGAAACGCGCCCAGCACCAACTCAGCAAGATCTGCCTCAGAAGGCGTGGAAGCTCCAAAGCTCGTACCGTTGCACGCCGCGGCCACAATCGCGTCGAGCACGTTCGCCTCCGCGTGCCCCAGAATCAGCGGTCCCCACGATCCGATGTAGTCGATGAATTCGTTCTCGTCCGCGTCCCAAATGTGCGAGCCTTTGCCGCGCACAATGAATAGAGGATCTCCTCCCACCGATCGAAACGCCCGCACCGGAGAGTTCACGCCTCCCGGAATCATGCTCTCCGCCCGCTGCTGCAGGCGCCGTGACTGCTCAGTCTTTCGCGACGTAGTGGACGGCATCGAATCCTCTCAACCAGGAATCAGGAGTAAAGAATAAAGAGAAAAAAGATGTCAACCGATGGAGCGAATCAAACGAATACTATAGCAGCGCCCGGCAACCGGAATTCATCAGATATTCATCGTTCTGCAATCCCTTTGCAACATGCCCACAGTACCTTAGGGTCATCAAGTTACCCTTCTAACCGGGAGGGTTTTGAGGGACAGTCTCGGGGGCTCCGGACTGTCCTTTTTGTTTCTGCTCAGGCAGTTCCTGGTGCAGGGCAGGGTTTGCTCCTGTGGGTTAGCTCGCGTGGGCCCGGGCTGGCTGGTGTGGGTTAGGTTTTGATTGTGTGGGGCCGGGTCTCTGACCCGGCCGCGGCGCGCCAGCGCCGCTGGTTTTCCATCCACACTGCACCCACGCATTAACCATAATTAACCCGCCATCGTATAATCACCCTCAATGATCACCGTCTCCAAGGAGGACTACCTCAAGTCGATCCTCGAAGCGGAGAGCGAAGGCGAAGCGGTCATCTCCGCGCGCCTCGCCGACCTGTTAAAGGTCTCTCCGCCCGCGGTAACCATGGCCCTGCGCCGCCTGAAAAAAGACGGCCTCGTCCGCGTGGAAACGAGCGGCGAAGTCAGCCTCACCCCTGCCGGACGCAAGATCGCCCGCAAACTCACTCTCCGCCATCACCTGATCGAACGTATGCTCTCGGAACTCTTCGGGATGGAATGGTGGAAAGTTCACGACGAGGCCGAGCGCCTCGAGCACGCCGTTTCTCCCGACTTCGAAGCCAAACTCCTGGCGAAGCTGGGTTCCGGCGGTGCGTGTCCGCACGGCAATCTAAGTGAACTGGAAGGCCCCGCCAGCCGCCGCCGCCGTGGCCTGGTCCTGCTCGCCGACGCCGAACTCGACAACACCTACACTGTCAGCGGAATCTACGAACGCGACCGCCAACTCCTGGAATTTCTCGAACACCGAGGCGTCCGCCCCGGAGCCAGGTTGCGCCTCATCGAACGCAACTACGATCAGACCCTGACGCTCTCCACCCCAGCGGGAACCGTCTCTCTAGGCCCCGCTGCCTCCGAGCGAGTCTGGCTCGCCCCCGCCCCCCGCCCCAAACGCTAAAGCTGTTGTCCTGCTTCCTGCGTGTCCTCAGTGCCCTCTGTGGTTGATTTCGTCGTGCCGCCACGATCACCAAGCAGGGAGTATCCATCTTGAGGACGGATCTTATCGTGCATCCACCTCCCCTGTCATAATCACGCCATGCTCTCGACCGTCCTGCAGGACGTGACCTTCGCCGTGCGCCAGTTCCGTCGCAATCCAGGATTCGCTGCGACCGCAGTCCTCACTCTGGCGCTCGGCGTCGGAGCAACGACCGCCATCTTCAGTTTGGTCGACGGCATTCTCTTGCGGCCGCTGCCGTTCCCTCACTCGGATCAGCTGGTCGCGATCGATACCCTGGAGTTCCCGCCCGGAGTCGCCCCCACCAACGTCGCCGCCGCGAACCAGCTTGGCAGTTCCTATCCCAACTTTTTCGATTGGCAGCGGCAAAGCCACACCTTCGAGTCGCTCGCTTCTTACGACAATATCTCCCGTCTCTTTAGTAAGGCGAATGGTGAAGGCGCTCGAGTTCTGGAAGGTGGCCGCGTCTCCGCGAATCTGTTTTCGCTGCTCGGCGTACCTCCCGCGCTCGGTCGCGCATTCACCGCGGACGAGCAGCTGCCTGGTCATCGCGTCGCCATTCTCAGTCACGAACTCTGGGTATCAGATTTTGCTTCGTCGCCCAACGCTCTTGGTCAAACGGTGAAGATCAGTGATGAACCCTACACCATCCTTGGAGTCATGCCCGCCGGCTTCCACTATCCCATCGGCAAGCCCGCCTACTTCTGGTCGACTTACGCGATCGATGCCGAAGGTCGTGCTCCGGGCACTTCGCTCCGCGACGACGATCGCCTCTCCATTGTTGGGCGCCTCAAGCCTGGAGTTGGCATCAAGCAAGCGCTTACTGAACTGAACACGATCCAGCTTGGACTTGCTCAGCAGTATTCCGAGGATCGCTTCCGCCTTGGCGTCTCGATCAACCCGTTGTTGGACGAAGAAGTCTCCGATGTGCGCCCCGCCCTGTCGCTTTTACTCGCTGCGGTTGGAGTCGTCCTGATCATCGCCTGCGCCAACGTTGCCGGACTCCTCCTCGCCCGCGCCAACGGACGCCGTCCGGAAGTGGCTTTGCGCACGGCGCTCGGTGCGAGCCGAATTCGCATCGTGCGTCAACTGCTGGTCGAAGCGTTGCTCCTTGCCTTGGCAGGTGGCGCCGCCGGCATCCTCGCATCTTTCGCACTACTGCGCGCTGGACTTCATCTGATCCCAAGCGATCTGCCTCGCTTGTACAACATCGCCATCGATGGCCGCGTGCTGGCGTTTGCCGTCGTGGTCTCGGCAGGAACGGCGCTGATCTTCGGCTTGGTCCCGGCGTGGAGAATGTCGCAACTCGACCCCGCCAATGCCTTGCGGGAGGGTGGGCTCAATGCAACCTCCGGCCGCCACCGGAATCGCCTTCAGCATGTGCTCGTGGTGGCGCAAACCGCTCTCGGTTTCGCCTTGCTCATGGGCTCCGGTCTGCTCATCAGGAGCATGCTCAACGTTCTTCACATTGATCCCGGCTTTGACACGACACAGACCGTTTACTTCGACATTGCGTTAACCAACAAACTCTATCCTGTCCCAGCCAAGTTCCATTTCATTGACAAACTTCTCCCGGAAATTGCGGCACTCCCCGGCGTCGAAAGAGTTAGCGCCGGCCACCCGCTGCCCATCCTTTGGGGACGGGGTACATTCACTAACTTCACGATCGCAAACCATTTGAACTCGCCCGATCATCTTCCGGATGCTGGGGCTGCGGTAGCGATGCCCGGGTACTTTGAGACTCTTTCGATTCCGCTTCTCCGCGGCCGCACGTTCGCGCCCCGTGACAACGATCCTAAAGCGACACCGGTCGCGGTCATCAATCAGGCTTTCGCGAGGAAATATTTTCCGAATGAAGATCCGATCGGTCAGTACCTTACGCCAAAGTTCGAACATTCGGACGAACCGATTATCGCGCGGCAAATCATCGGAGTCGTCGGCGATACCAGGATCGATGACATGTGGGATCCCTACCAGCCGCAGTTCTTTATGCCGTATGCTCAGGATCCCAGTCACCAGCGCACCCTCGTCGTAATGAGAGTCGCCGGAGATCCCGGAGCCTACGAGAACGCAGTTCGCAGAATCGTTGCCACCATGAGTGACGCTCCGGTCTTCAGCTACCGTACTTTCGCAGAGAGCATTAAACTGCCGGCCGCGCAACCACGCTTCGAAGCTGTTCTAGTTTCCGGTTTCGCCGGAATCGCGCTCCTGCTCTCCGCTCTCGGTCTCTATGCCGTTCTCTCGTACGTCGTCTCCGAAAGAACCCGTGAACTCGGACTGAGAATCGCGCTGGGCGCTTCGCGATCCGAGATCTTGGGGCTCGTCCTGCGACGCGCCTTGATCCTCGCATCGGTTGGGATCGGAATCGGAATGCTCACTTCGATCTTCGGCACCCGACTCATCACGGACACTTTATTCAAAGTCGTGCCACTCGATCGATCCGTCTTCCTGACTGTGACGCTAGTGCTGATGTTCGTTTCGATGCTCGCCGCTCTAGCGCCCGCGTTACGAGCTGCTAAAGTCGATCCAATGCGCACGCTGCGGGAGCAATAAGGAAGGGTGGAACTGGAAACGCGCGGGTCGTCGGGAAGCGAGCTATTTTTTCAGTTCCCCGGCCCAGTTCGTCACCAGCACCATCGGTGTGGAAACACCTTCCGGAAAAGTACTGACGACCAAACGCTGGCCATCCGGAGATACGTCGTAGGGATATCCAATCGGGGCGACATAGTTGATCTGGAAGATGTCGCGCACCGGATCCAATTCAAACTCCTCGCTCTTCGCGTTCACCCCGGCTGCGTGCAGTGAGCCATCCATGCCGAAGTACCAGATCTCTTTGCTATCGCCTCGCCACGCCGGAAACGTCCCGCCATTCTGCGAAACCTGCCACCGGCCTTGGCCGCTCGGAAAATGGGTGACGTACACTTCTTCCCGTCCCGACTCGGTCGAACTGTAAGCCAGCCAGCGGCCGTCGGGAGACAAGCGGTACTGAACTACTCGCGATTGAGGAACTTGTGGCTGCACCACCGGAAACGGTTTTTTCTCTCCGGTCAGCGGCAACGCCCACACGCCCGCTCCTGTTGGCCCGGTCTGCTCCATGTGGACGAGGTAATGGCCGTCCGGCGACCACTGCGGTGAGAGCAATGTGGCCTGTATGGAGGGATTCGTCTCCAGCAATACTTCTTCCTGCCCGCCGCCGTTGGCCGCCCGCGCGCGCAGCGAAGTCCCGGTCATCACCGTCGTCCCATTCTGCCTCGTGTAACAAATCCGCTGGCCGTCCGCCGACCACGAGGGCTCCAGGTGCGTGGCGCCGCCAAACGTTAGCCGGGTTCGCGATCCACGTGCCAGGTCCAACACCCAGATGTCGGCCTGCGGATCTCCCATCGATATGGCCAGCCTCTTGCCGTCCGGAGAGATTCGTCCCGCGCCCTTGTAAAATGCCCGCTCCGCGACTTTGCTCAAGGTCTTTCCGCTACGGTCCATCCAGACCACGTCAGTTCCCAACGTCTTCGATCCCGGTTCGTATACCAACAGGCCGTTCTGGCTCGCGCTGAATGTGGTGTGCCACGTTCCCGTGTCGTATTCCACCAGGTTAGCCAGCGTCACCGGTTCCCCGGAAACTGTTCCCGTCGAATCGTCGAACTTCTGCGCCTGCAATTGTGACTGCAGATGGTAGATCAGATACCCAGACGCATACTGGCCACCCGAATCCGCGTCGAGCACGTGCTTGTAAGTGCCATCGGCCAGCGATCCGAAATATATCCCGTGCTCCGAATCGCCGGAGTGATTTGTCGCGAAAAACAGAAAATGCTTGCCATCCGGCAGGAACTGCGGCCAGCGGTGCGTGGTGTGCTTGTCGTTTTCAAACTTGGTCAGGCGCACCGGCGATCCACCGGCCGCGCTGATGCGCCACAGCGTGTCGCGGTAATCCGGCTCGTAGATGATGACGTTGTCCTGGTTCCACGATCCTCCACGCGGATTTGGTGCCTCGGCCAGAATCGTGACTGGCCCGCCCGCTGCCGGAACTTTCTTCAGATGGCTGTCCGCAAAGAATCCCAGGAACTTCCCGTCTGCCGACCAGAAAGGAAACGAGGCGCCCTCGGTGCCATCGATCTTCGGTGCCATCGATCTTCTTGGGCGCGAGGTCGCCCAACGACTGTACCCAAATTAAATCCCGTTCCCTCTGCGTGCGCGCGCAGAACGCGACCGCCGTGCCATCGGCCGAGATCGCCGGAGGGCCTGAAAAGTCCCCCGTGAAATCGAAACTCATCTGCGCTGGCGGAGGCAGAAACGATCGCACTGTTCGTTCCGTCTCGTGCCCGCGCAAGTTCGACCACGCCAGCGCCGCCAGTAGCACAGCGGCCACCCCAGCCCAAATCGTGTGCTCGCGCCACCGCGGCGCTACCTTCACCGGAGGCGCTGCGCCCACGCCGGACCCACCACTCGCAATCCACCGCAACTCCCGCCCAATGTCCGCCACACTCTGCCAGCGCACTTCCGGATCCTTCGCCAGACATCCTTGCACGACATGATCAAGCCCGGTCGGCGACATCGGCTGCACCGAAGAAATCGGAGCCGGATCCCGCTCCAATACCGCCGCCATCGCACTTGCCGCGGTCTTGCCCTCGAACGCGCGCTTCGCCGTTGCCATTTCGTACAGCACCGCCCCCAGCGCAAAAATGTCCGAGCGTGCGTCCGCCTCTTTTCCTTCGACTTGCTCCGGAGACATGTACTGGAACGTTCCAACCACCGTGCCCTGCGCCGTCAGCGGATGGCTTCCCAGCGGCGTCGTCATCGTCACCGTGAGTCCCGATGTTGCATCCGCGCGCGCCACGAACGCCTTCGCCAAGCCAAAGTCCATTAACTTGGCCCCGGTCTTGGTCAGCATGATGTTGCCGGGTTTCAAATCGCGGTGCGTCACTCCGCTGCGGTGCGCCTTCTCAAGTCCTTCACAGATCTCGATTCCGTACTTCAAAACCTGCGCCACCGGCAGCGGCCCTTTGCGCAGTCGGTCCGCCAGCGTCTCGCCTTCCAGGTATTCCATTACCAGGTAGTCGACGCCATCCTGGCGGCCGACATCGTGCAGAGTGCAGATGTTGGGATGGTTCAACGACGAAATCGTGCGCGCTTCTCGATCAAAGCGCTGCTTGGCCTCGGCGTTCTCGGAAAGATGAGAGGGCAGAATCTTGACCGCGACCGTACGATCGAGCCGCGTGTCCCGCGCCCGATACACCTCTCCCATGCCGCCCGCCCCGAGCGGCGATTGAATCTCATATGGACCGAGTCTCGTGCCAGCGTTAAGCCCCATGCGTGCGCGCAATTATAAGCCATCGCCCTGAGCCCGACCGTCGATTCTGGATCGTGCTGGTTGTGCATCGGCAAGGGCTCCGACCGGGCGTCATGCTGACCGGAGCCGTTCTTCAGCCGAAGGGAAGCATCTCGCGACGCCGAGTGCCCCATTTCTCGCGCGGCTTTTTGCGCAAGAAAGCCTGCCCTGAGCGCTGTCGAAGAGTGGGGAAGTTCGCTAGCACCTCCGTTCCCCATAAAATAGTTAACCATAGTTTATATTCTGCTATATACTTACGCTAATAAGTTTGGGCCCCGACGTAAAAGCTCCTCGGTGACCGCTCCTTCTGCATGAACGACACGACCACAACTTCGAAATCGCAGAGGGAATTGCCGTCGCACGCTTTAGCCGAATCAATGACCGCGCCTGACGGCGTGGTCATCACCCACGAGGACATCGACCGCGCCCACGACCGCGAGCGCGTCCGCTCCACCCGCACTCAGCACGGCCCCTGGTCCCGCGCCCGCCTGCTCTGGCTTCTGGTCGGCCCCGGCATCTTAGTCATGCTCGGCGAAAACGACGGCCCCAGCATGCTCTCCTACGCCGCCACCGGAGCCCGCTACGGCATTGGTTTCTTCCTCCCCTTCGTGGTCCTCACGTTCGTCATGGCCTGCATCGTGCAGGAAATGACCGTGCGCCTCGGTGCCGCCACGCACCGCGGTCACGCCGAACTCATCTTCGACCGCTTCGGCCCCTTCTGGGGATGGTTCTCCATGATCGACCTCATGGTCGGCAACTTCCTCACGCTGGTCACCGAGTTCATCGCCATCCGCGCCGGCCTTGGATTCTTCGGCGTCCCTCCCGCCGTCTCCGTCCTGGGTGCATGGCTCGTGCTCTTCGTCGCTCTGATGGCTCACCGCTACTGGACGTGGGAGCGCATCACGCTCGTCGCCGCCATGTTCAACCTGATATTCATCCCCGTCGCCCTGCTGAGCCATCCCCACTGGGGCGCGATCGGCAAGTCATTCTTCACCTTCAAGCCGCTCCCCGGACTCACGCCAGACACGGTCACTTTCCTGCTCTCCGATATCGGAGCCACAGTCACCCCCTGGATGCTCTTCTTCCAGCAGAGCGCCATCGCCGACAAGGGACTCACCACCCACGACATCCGCTTCGGCCGCATCGACACAGTACTCGGTGCCACTCTGGCAGCCCTCGCCGCTCTCGCCACCATCGTCGCCACCGCTCCACTATTCGCCCACGGCATGTCCGTCGCCAACTTCGAAGGAGCCCAGTTCGCGCAAGCCCTTCAGCCCTTCGTCGGACATTGGGGCTCCGCGCTCTTTGCTCTCGGAATGTTTGAAGCCGGCATGGTCGCCGCCATCACCATCTCAACCTCGTCAGCGTACGCCTTCGGAGAAGTCTCCCATCGTCCGCACAGCCTGAATCTCCCCTTCCAGCAGGGAAAGTCTTTTTACCTCGTTCTGATTCTCGAAGCCGCGGCCGCCGCCGGACTCGTCCTGATCCCCGGCATCCCCCTCGTCTACATCGTGCTGGTCGTCAACGTGATCGCTGTTCTCGCTATGCCCCCCGCACTGCTCTTCCTCTACATGCTGGTCAACGACCGCGAAATCATGGGAGACCTCGTCAGCCCGCTCTGGGCCAACATCCTGGCCCTCGGAGTCGTAGTGATCCTGGTCGGCGCCGGAATCCTGTTCGGCGTCAGCGTAGTCGCACCCCACGCCCTGGCGCTGATCGGAGGCAAATAGAATGGACCCACACTTCAATTCGGCTCCCAGCGCTGAGGTGCCTCGCGAAGATCTCGCCTCCGTCGTCGCCTCTCTCGAGCCCGACCAGCTCATCTCCACCAAAGCAAAACATCACTGTCCTCGGCGCGAGCTGACCACCACCGAGATGGTCCTCTTCTGGGCCCTGCGGTTCTACCTCGTCTTCATGTTCGGAGTGGTGATCTACCAAGTCTGGACCGGGGCGCGCTAGTTCCTTGAGCGTTCGGATCGCCCCGGCGCGCGAAGAACCCACAAACATCGCATCACGGTTATCCACGTCACCGTTATCCAGATCGCCCCGTGATCAATGCTATTGGCATCACCGTGGAAGAGCGGCCCTTCAAGGGCCGCGTTCGTCGTCTGGAATATGAAACGGGCTTGAGCCCCGTGGTCAGACAGGCCGATCCGGATACATCGCCTTCGGAAATCGCAAATGAATCAGCAGCGCACAAAACAGCAGAACGAAGAACGCAAACACGCTGCCCTCCGGCCCCGCGGACCCTCCCGTGAGCCAATTCGGCCCTCGCACAGAGCTGTTTAAGAATCTCCCCGCGCCGAGTAACCCGCTATCGGGCGTGCCATAGAAAAAAGTCTCCGCCCAATCCCAAGCCGCATGGAATCCAATCGCGAACCATAGATTGCCCGTGCGCCGGATCATCAGGCAAAACAGCAACCCGGTCGCAACCACCTGCACAATGCCGAGCACGTTCTCTCCCTTGTTTCCGAGGTGAGCGACCCCGAACACCGCCGAGAGAAACAACGCCGCAGGCCAGAAGCGCAAACGCCTCGCCATCGAGAACAGCCAGTATCCGCGGAAGGCCAACTCTTCGCTCAGCGACACAGCCAGAAACGTCACGCCCCACGCCAGTGCCCACCAGACAATCGCGCCTCCGGCCAGCGCCACAGAATCAATTTGAAAGTGGCCCAATGCCCGCAGCACCAGCAGGATCGCCGACAGCATCGCAAAGCCCCAGACCGTTCCTTCCCAGAATCGCCATCCAAACGCCTGTCCCAGCGGAATCCCGTACTCGTCGAGCGAGCGTTTCTCGATCCGCGACACGATCCAGGTCGCTAGGGAAACAAAAAATACCATCACTGCTTTGACCGGCAACTCACTCCGCACGCTGAATGCGGAATTCCCCCCGCCCCCGGCCAGACGCACCGCCAAAAGCAGAACTCCCGGGCCGCCGAACGCGATTCCCGCCCAGATCAGCAGTCGTTTGCGATCGATGCGCCCCCACCCCGTCGATGGCCCCCCAGGTGTTTCGTTCCGCCGATCCGTTCCCTCGGTCTTAGCATGCTCGTCGCGCAGTTCCTCAGAAAGTCCGGGACCAAATTGATCAGGCAAGGAATGCCTCCTGCAGGGGAAACACGAGTATGACAGCCGCCCCTCAACGGTGCTACAGTATTCGCCCACCGGCGGCGCACTGGCGGTGTGAACCGGCTAGTCGTCACTGATAAGACCGTCACTGACAAGACCCGCGAATCATCTCACCGGTACAGGAAACACTGTATGTGCCTGTCTTTCGCTGCACAGCTACCATGACGCGGGGCGTGGTCGAAAGGCATCAAGTGTTGCGTCCATCGCACCGGATTACGGTCGCAGCGGTCATCGCGGCTGAAAGGAAACGGTTCGTTCGAGAGAATCCATGTCCGGAAATATCCTCATTGTCGACGACCATGAAATCGTGCGGCGCGGGCTACGTTCCTTGCTGTCCTCCCGCCCGGAGTGGCAGATCTGCGGCGAGGCCGAAGACGGCCTACAGGGTGTTGAACGAGCGAAGGCTTTGCGCCCATCCCTCGTCCTGATGGACATCTCCATGCCTCGCATGAACGGACTCGAGGCCACTCGCATCCTCCGCCGAGATCTCCCCGAAACCAAAGTTGTCATCATCAGCCAGAACGATCCCGCCATCGCCCGCCGCCAGGCGAAAGAAGTGGACGCGGCGGCCTACATCTCCAAGAGTGATCTGTCCCGCGACTTGCTGCCCACACTCTCCAGTTTTCTCGGTCACACGGATTCTTGCGACGGCATCACGCCGACCCAGCCTGTCTCGTCGCCACCCGTGCTCGACTGGCTGGCTGGCGGTGGAATTCTGAGTCGCCTGATCCAGGAACATGACTTTTCCAAAAGCCCGCTCGGCCCCATTGCCGGCTGGCCGCAGAGTCTCAAGACTTCCGTCAACCTGATCCTCAATTCGCAGCACCCCATGTGGATCGGCTGGGGCCCGGAAGCCACTTTCCTCTACAACGATGCCTACGTTCAGGTGTTGAGTTCCGCCAAACACCCCTGGGCGCTGGGACAGCCCGCGGCCGAGGTTTGGTCTGAGATTTGGGACATCTGCGGCCCGTTGGCAGACAAGGTCTTCCAGAATGGCGAGGCTTCCTTCGACGAGGTTCGCCTGTTCATGAATCGCGGAGATTTTGTGGAGGAAACCTATTATTCGTTTTCCTACAGCCCGATTCGTGACGAATCCGGCACCGTCGCGGGATTGTTCTGTCCCTCGACTGAGGTGACCCCAAAAGTCATCAATGCTCGGCGGCTGCGAACCCTGTCGCAACTTTCGGCGCATGCCCTCGTGCAAAAAACTACCTCGGCCGCTTGTGAGTCCGCCATTGCCACTCTGGCGTCGAATACCGATGATGTGCCCTTTGCCATCCTCTACCTTCTAGAGGACCGACAAAGCGATCCCGGACAAACTGCCCGGCTGGAACGGCTTTGCGGTTTGCTCGACGGGCTCGATGACCTTTCCCCGCTCGTAGTCGATTTGAACGGAGGCGACCAACACTGTCTGTGGCCGCTAGCTGAAGTTGTCAAAACAGGTCAGGGTCAGGTGATCTCGCTCGATGATGAGGCGGGCTTGCCTCGCGGCCTTGCGCAGCAAACCATTTCCCAGGCGATGGTCCTGCCCGTGATCTCGCGCGGGGACGATGGCGCGGTTGGAGTGCTGGTCGCCGGAGTCAATCCGGCTCGAAAACTCGATGCGGAATACCGTACCTTCCTATGAATTGATCGCCGGCCAGATCGCGACCGCCATTCAGAATGCGCGCGCCGCCGAAGAGGAACGCAAGCGTCTCGAATCCCTGGCCGAAATCGATCGCGCCAAGACCGCATTCTTCAGCAATGTCAGCCACGAATTCCGCACGCCGCTGACTCTCATGCTCGGCCCCGTCGAAGACTTGCTGGCCAAGAGCTATACCGGCCTTTCACCCGCCGCCAAGAGCCAGCTCGAACTGGTGAATCGCAACGGCTCCCGCCTCCTCCGCTTGGTCAACACCTTGCTGGATTTCTCCCGCATTGAAGCGGGCCGGATGCAAGCCATCTATCTGCCCACAGATCTCGCCGCCTTCACCGTCGAACTCGCCAGCGTCTTCCGTTCGGCCACGGAAAAAGCCGGCCTGCAACTCGAACTGGACTGTCCCCAACTCGACGAACCGGTCTTTGTCGACCGCGGCATGTGGGAAAAGATTGTTCTCAACCTGATCTCCAATGCTTTCAAGTTCACCTTCGAAGGCAGCATCGCCGTCTCCTTGACCAGGTCAGGCACGGATGCTGAATTGCGGGTTCGGGACACCGGAGTGGGCATTCCCTCCAAAGAACTTTCCCGCCTCTTTGACCGCTTTCATCGCATCGAGAACACCCGCAGCCGCACCCACGAAGGCAGCGGCATCGGCTTGGCGCTCGTGCACGAACTCGTCAAACTTCATGGCGGAGCGGTGCGCGTCGAAAGCGAACCCGGAGAAGGCAGCACCTTCATCGTCAGTCTGCCTCTCGGAACCGCGCATCTGCCCGCCGACCGAATTGGCGGAAATCGCACTTTGGCGACTACCGCCCTTGGCGCTGCCCCATTTGTTGAGGAAGCTCTGCGCTGGCTTCCTGACACCGCGGACGGCGAAATTGCGGAGGAGACTCTTCCCGCGCACGAGTTGCTTCCCGTTCCTTGCCCTCCGCTGGCGAATGGCAAGACTGCATCCGAGAAACGCCCACGCATCCTCGTGGCTGACGACAATGCCGACATGCGGCAATATCTGGTTCGCCTGTTGTCGGAGCGTTACGAGGTGCATGCAGTTCCTGACGGGCAGGCCGCCTTGGACGCGGTGCACGAGGATCCTCCGGAACTGATCTTGTCCGACGTGATGATGCCCAATCTCGATGGCTTCGGTCTTTTGCACGAGCTGCGCTCCGATCCCGCGACTCGAACCGTTCCCATCATTCTGCTCTCCGCCCGCGCCGGTGAAGAATCCCGCGTCGAAGGAATGGAACACGGCGCCGACGATTATTTGATCAAGCCCTTCAGCGCCCGCGAATTGCTGGCCCGCGTGCAAACTCATTTGGAAATGGCCCGCATTCGCAAGCAGGCCGAAGAGGACTTGCGCCGCCGTACCGAGCAATTCGAAACCTTGCTCAACGAAGCCCCGCTCGGTGTGTACCTGGTGGATGGTGACTTTCGCTTACGGGCGGTGAATCCTCCCGCCCTCTCGGCATTTGAAAATATTCCGAACTTGATCGGTACCGATTTTGAGGGATTCATGCGTCTGCGGTGGCCGCAAGAGCACGCGGATGAAATCCTGAGCCGGTTCCGGCATACCCTTGAAACCGGAGAACCCTACATTGTCCCCGAGTGGAGCAGGTGGGGCTCACAGGACGGTGACCGCACGACTTACGAGTGGCAGATCAACCGCATCCCTCTCCCGGAAGGCGGCCACGGCGTCGTCTGCTATTTCCGCGACATCACCGATCGCAAGCGTATTGAGGAGCGCGAGCGCCAGATGGCCGCCGAGGCCGTCGCCGCCACCGCGAAGTTCCGCGCCGTCTTCGAGCAGACCCCGGTCTTTGCCGGCATCATGGCCCTTGACGGCACGATCATGGACGCAAATCAGCTGTGCCTGGAAGCGTGTGGTTATCGCGCCGAAGATGTTCTGGGACGTTTGTTCTGGGAGACCGGCTGGTGGCGACGCTCCAAGGACGTGCAGGATAAAGTTCGCGCCGCTACCCTGCAGGCCGCGCAGGGCACTCCCTATCGGGAGAATTTGACCTACCATTGGGCCGACGACACCGAGCGTCTGGTCGACTTCGCCGTCCATCCCATCCGCGACGACCACGGCAAGATCCTCTTCCTTCACCCGACCGGAGTCGACATTACCGACCTGAAGCGTGCCGAGGAAAAGTACCGGACTTTGGCAGAATCCCTGGATGCCGAAGTTCGCATTCGCACGACCGAGGTCGTGCAGCAGGCCGAGCAACTCCGCGATCTCTCCAGTCGTCTGCTGCAAGCTCAGGACGAAGAACGGCGGCACATTGCCCGCGAGCTCCACGACAGCGCAGGTCAAATCCTCACCGCTCTGTCGATGAGTCTCGCGCTGGCCTCTCAGCATGCCCCTCAAGAGTCTGCGGCCCTGGCCAAGCAATTGGAGCAAAGCGAAGAACTCGCTCAGCAGCTCAGCCAGGAAATACGCACGATGTCTTATTTGTTGCATCCGCCGCTGCTGGATGAAACCGGATTATCCGAAGCCCTCCGCTGGTACATCCAGGGCCTGAGCGAACGCAGTGGCCTGGAAATCGCGCTCGATGTTCCCGCGGACTTTGCGCGCCTCTCCCGTGAAATGGAGTTGGTGATGTTCCGTCTGGTTCAGGAATCACTCACCAACATCCATCGTCACAGCGGCAGCAAGAGTGCGGCCATTCGTCTCGCCCGCAACGGCGACAGTGTCTCCCTCGAAGTTCAGGACAGCGGCAAAGGCATCTCCGCGGAAAAATTCTCTGCGATTCAATCGCAGGGCTCTGGTGTTGGCATCCGGGGCATGCGCGAGCGCGCCCGCCACTTTGGCGGCCATATGATGATTGAATCCAATCACAAGGGAACAAAGATTTCCTTCCAGTTCCCGGTGTCCAAAATTGCTCCAAAACAAGACGAGCCCATCCCGCAGGAGTCGTTGTCGTAGTCCGCTAGCGGAGTGGAGTTGAGCCGTGTTCCCAGCCTCGAGGCGGCGAAAGAATGCAGCCCACGGCGTAAGCCGTGGGTGGTGCGTACAAAATGACCGAGCCCCGGAGGGGCGTCAGAATCGCTCCTAGACAGATTCCCTAACAAAAACGCATCAACCCGCCCCGATCGTTGGGTGATACTCTCTCTGGTACGGGGACGAGTTCACCCACAATCATGAGAATTCTCATCGCCGATGACAGCGAAGTCGTCCGGCGTGGCGTAAGGAATATCCTCACGTCGACGAGTTGGGAGGTTTGCGGCGAAGCGATCGATGGCCCGGACGCAATTCAGAAGGCGACCGAACTCCTCCCCGATCTCGTCCTGCTCGACATCAGCATGCCGGGCCTAAGCGGGCTGGACGTGGCGCGTCTTCTTCGGGAGAAAGTTCCCGCCACCTGCATTTTGGTCATGAGCCAACACGATCCGTCCGTGCTTTTGCCCCGCGCGCTGGAAGCGGGCGCCCACGCCTGCATCGACAAAAGCCGCCTCGCCCTCGACCTCGTCCCCGCCATCGAGCGCATCCAAGCCACCTGACCGCACTACTCAATTCCCGCCCCAACGCATTACACTAATAGGTTGCAATCCCCATGTGGGGACAGCCGCCCTAGCCTGCCCTGAGCGCAGCCGAAGGGGCTGTCCTGCGGAGCGAAGCTCCGCCGCAGTGCCCGAATTCATACCGCGAGGAAGGCAATCATGTCAGTGAATAGTTTCAACAGCAAATCCACACTCAAAGTCGGTACCAAAGAATACGAAATCTATCGCCTCGATGCTCTTGACAAACAGGGCATCTCGACCAAGCACCTCCCGTTCTCCTTGCGCATCCTGCTCGAAAACTTGTTGCGCACCGAAGACGGACGCAACGTCACCAAGGAAGAAGTGCGTGCGCTCGCGAACTGGAACAGCAAGTCGAAGCCCGAAAAAGAAATCGCCTTCACGCCGAGTCGCGTCCTTCTGCAGGATTTCACCGGCGTGCCCTGCGTAGTCGACCTCGCCGCCATGCGCGACGCCATGAAGACTCTCGGCGGCGACCCGTCGCTGATCAATCCTCTGCAACCGGTAGAGCTAGTGATCGATCACTCCGTGCAAGTCGACGAATTCGGCACGGCCCAAGCTTTTGACATGAACGCCCTGCTCGAATTCCAGCGCAACAAAGAGCGCTACTCCTTCCTCCGCTGGGGTCAAACCGGATTTCGCAATCTGGCCATCGTCCCCCCCGACACCGGCATCGTCCACCAAGTGAATCTCGAATATCTCGCACGCGTAGTCTTCGTCCACGAGAGCCCCGGCAAGCGCACCGCCTACCCCGACACCCTCGTCGGCACCGACAGCCACACCGTCATGGTGAATGGGTTGGGGGTGTTGGGTTGGGGCGTGGGTGGGATTGAGGCTGAGGCGGCGATGTTGGGGCAGCCTGTCTCCATGCTGATTCCGCTCGTGGTGGGTGTGAAGCTTACGGGGCGGTTGTGTGAGGGGGCGACTGCTACCGACTTTGTTCTCACTGTTACTGAGATGTTGCGGAAGCATGGCGTTGTCGGGAAATTTGTCGAGTATTTTGGGCCCGGGCTCAAGGATTTGTCGCTCGCTGATCGCGCTACGGTTGCGAACATGGCTCCGGAGTATGGGGCGACTTGCGGCATCTTCCCCATCGATAAGGAGACGCTGCGCTATCTGCGGCTCACCGGACGAACGGAGGAACAGATTGCTCTCGTCGAGGCTTACAGCCGCGAGCAGGGGCTCTTCCATGACGAGAAGACTCCCGAGGCGGAATACTCTGAGCTGCTCACGCTCGATCTTGCGACCGTCGAACCTAGTCTGGCGGGACCGAAGCGTCCGCAGGATCGCGTGGTTCTGTCGCAGGCGGGAGAGTCGTTCAACAAGGCGCTGCCGTCGCTGATCAAGCCGAAAGCCGCGGCGAAGACTGCGGCAACGACGACCGCCGCGGCGAACAGCGCGAAGTGGGAGCAGGAGGGCGGAAGTCCCACTGCCATCGGCGTAGAAGATCCCAACGTGCACGAGCATGTTTCCGCTTCGGTGAGAGATTCGCTGAAGCACGGCAGCGTCGTGATCGCCGCGATCACTTCTTGTACCAACACTTCGAATCCATCGGTGCTCATCGGCGCGGGACTGCTGGCGAAGAAAGCCGTCGAGAAAGGTCTGTCGGTTCCGTCGTGGGTCAAGACTTCGCTGGCTCCGGGATCGAAGACCGTGACCGACTACCTCGCGAAGGCTGGACTGACGCCGTATCTCGAGAAGCTGAAGTTTCATCTCGTGGGCTACGGATGCACGACCTGCATTGGCAACTCCGGGCCGCTGCCCGAAGAAGTTTCGAAGGCCATCGACGAGAAAGAGTTGGTCGTCGCGTCGGTGCTTTCCGGGAACCGCAACTTTGAGGGACGCATCAACTCCGAAGTGCGCGCCAACTACCTGATGTCGCCGCCGCTGGTGGTGGCGTTCGCGCTCGCCGGGCGCATCGACATCGACTTGCGCAAAGATCCCATCGGCAAGGGCCGCGATGGCCAGCCCGTCTACATGGCCGACATCTGGCCCTCGTCGCGCGAGATCGAAGAGACCATGGAGCAGTCGATCACCTCCGAAATGTTTTCCAAGTCGTACGCCGATGTGTTTCAAGGCGACGAGCGCTGGCGCGGACTCTCGGTCCCCAAGGGCCAGACCTACGCGTGGGAGAAAGACTCGACCTACATCCGGCAGGCTCCGTATTTCGACGACATGGCGGTGAAGCCGGCGCCGGTGCACGACATCAAGAAGGCGCGCGTGCTGGCGGTGCTCGGCGACAGCGTCACCACCGACCACATCTCGCCCGCCGGATCGATCAAGAAAGACGGCCCCGCCGGAAAATATCTGCAGGAACATGGCGTGAAGTCGGGGGACTTCAACTCCTACGGATCGCGCCGCGGCAATCATGAAGTGATGGTGCGTGGCACGTTCGCCAACGTCCGCCTGCGCAACAAGCTGGTCGCAACCGAAGGCGGATTCACGCGGCATCTTCCGACGAACACCGAAATGTCGATCTTCGACGCGTCGGAAAAGTATCGCGCCGCGGGCACGCCGCTCATCGTTCTCGCGGGCAAGGAATACGGATCGGGCTCGTCGCGCGACTGGGCGGCCAAAGGTCCGGCGCTGCTGGGCGTGCGCGCCGTGATCGCCGAAAGCTACGAACGCATCCACCGCTCGAACCTGGTGGGCATGGGAGTCCTGCCGCTGCAGTTCCTCGCGGGCCAGAACGCGGAATCGCTCAAGCTGACGGGCGAGGAAGTGTTCGAGATCAGCGGCGTCCGCGACCTGGTCGAGCACTTCGCCGCCGGAAGACAGGTGAAGGTGCGCGCCACCGCGAAGGGCCAGCCGGATATCGAGTTCGAGGCACTGGTCCGCATCGACACGCCGCAGGAAGCGCTGTACTACGCGAACGGCGGGATTCTGCAGTATGTGTTGAGGCAGTTGCTGGCGACGAAGAAGGAGCCGGTGGGCGTGTAGGCTTCATCGAGTCCTCGTACAACAAACACCCTTGTCATCCCGACCGGAGCGACAGCGACGGCGGAGTGGAGGGACCTGCTGTTGAATGAACGCGGAAAGGCCCGGGGATAAGGTCCGGAGACGGAAGGTGTCTGGGAAACTTCAGAAAACGTCGTTTCCCGAGTGCCTGGTGTGATGCGGGGAAACACAGGCACGCGAGCTTTACGATTTGTAAGTGGCCTTACAGACCCGCAATTTTCCTCAATCTCCGTTACAGTCTTTTCTGAAAGATCGCTTATCGGACTCGACGATGAGAAACGAGGCGACTCCCCCGTCAGTGTGCTGCCTTTACGTCATGGGGGCTGGCCCACCCTTTCGCAGGAAGTCAGAATCCCCACCCTGTCGCAAAGTACGCGACAAGGGTGGGGCACCCACGGGATCAACTGCTTTTCGTCTCACTTACTGCGGCGGGGAGAGACAAGGACTGGGCACCCTCGGGGTGAGGATATGGGGGCGGCTTCCGAATGACGCTATCTTTGGGGGTGCCCCACCCTTGTCGCGGTTTGTGCGACAGGGTGGGGACTTTGACTTTGGCGGACAATTCGAGGCTCTGTTCCCATCTGCTCCCGCTTGCGCGCCGTCCATTGCGATTCGATTTCCACCGTGCCTTCTATCCCGGAGGCGTAGTGGCGGAAGCTGCTCCACGGCCAATCTTCGGGGCGCTCGACTAGTCCGCGTTTTACCGGGTTGCGGTGGATGTAGCGCAATTTCTCGACTCGCTTGTCGTCCGTCCATACGTTGAAATCGTAGTAGCGGGGCTGCCAGAACGGGGTGCCCTCAGGCGGACAGAGCTGGTGCGCCGTGTTCTGCTTGAGCATTTGCAGCGCTACCGAGAGCGCTGCGCGTTCTGGTTCGCTGATCAGCAGGTGAACGTGTTCCGGCATGACCACGTATCCGGAGACGAAGAATCCGTACCATCGGCGCGCGCGTTCGAGAGTGTGTTCGAAGACTTCGCGTGCATGGGCGTTCGCCAGCAGCGGGTCACGATGATGACAGCTGAAGGTTACGAAGTGGAGGCATCGTGCTTGTTGGAAACGCCTGAGTCCCCACGGCATGTTCGCCATCGTAGTTGAGGTCAGGGGATTTATTCTGTGATTCGTGAACATCGAGCGGGTGAATTTCCGGGAATGGGAAGAGTCAAAGGACCCACCCTGTCGCACAGAACGCGACAAGGGGCTGGCACCCTCGCGATTAAGAATGGATCAACGGGGCTTGCTGGTGCGGGCTAACTCCCGTCTGGTTTTGGCTAACAATCCCCAGGCTTCGCGGTAGTGTTCGTAGCACTCGCGGCTTTTCTTGAGTGGGACCACCGGATGTAGCATCACGCCCACTTTGGGTTCCGCGCCGAGGATCTCGGAAGCGGGGATCAGGTACCAGATCTTCATCGGAACGACATACGCGGCAAAGAGGTCGACCTCGTCGAGAGTGTAATCCTGTATATCGTTGTAGCTTCGGCGGCAGCGACAGAAATAGCCGGTCCCCCTTAGCACCGCTGTGGACTTCACCTGCACCCGCAGTAGGCCGCCACCGTGTTCGATGCCGACGTCGTAGGCGAGAGAGTCTCCCCAGGGTTTGAGGATGTGATATCCATGCGAGGCGGCGGCCGCCATGAATAGAAGCTCGACCCATTCGCCACGCTGCTTGAAAGTGCTGAACTGCTCCCACTGCTTCATTCGCCCTGTCCCTGACTCGTCCCGAAAACACGAAAGGCGCGACCGGGTGGGCTGCGCCTTTGACTTTTTGTCTCTATATCTATTTTACTAAATTGGAGGGGGCAAAGTGGACATAGTTGGGGACTTTATATTCGGACTGCTTTCATGGAGTTAGATGCGATCGTGTCGATTTGGGCTATTGACAAGAATTGGGAGGAAGGGAGGTTTCGCAGCTCATGACCAGACTTTTCAGAGTTTCAGTGTTTCAAAGTCTTCGAAACCTTGAAACCTCCAAGAGGAAAACCAGCTTCAACTGCAACGAGCGGAAGCACCCCCTCCTCATGCGGATATTCCGTCCGCCGGCTTGTTGACAACTGAATTCCGCCGGGATAACATTCCGCCACTTAGGCCCCGCTGTTCCCCCGCAGCAAAGTTTTTACTTCCAGGAGCAAACCCATGAAGAAAGTCCTTCGCTTGTGCCTCGTGGTGGCTGCGCTCGTAGCGCCATCGTTCGGGCAACACTTAAAAGTTCTTCATTCTTTCAGCCAAGCCAACGACAAAAATATACCGCTTGGCGGGCTGATCCGCGATTCTCAGGGGAACTTGTACGGCACAGTTTTTCAAGGAGGGGTCAACGGCTCTTTGGGGGCGGTGTTCAAGATCGCGACCTCCGGCACAGAGAGCTTCGTGCACACCTTCGCCGGAATTCCGGACGGCGCAGATCCAATGACCGGAATGATCCGCGACTCGGCGGGAAATTTCTATGGCACCACGTCGAGTGGTGGAACGTCGGGCACGGGGACCGTTTTCAAGATCGACGCGGCGGGCAATGAGAGTGTGATTTACAGCTTTGGCAAGATCGGCAGCGGAGACGGCGAGTCGCCGCAATATGGACGAATCACGCGCGACTCCGCGGGCAACATCTACGGCGTCACGCCCTGGGGAGGCTTGAACTGCGCGGCCAGCAGTTATGGTTGCGGCATCGTCTTCAAGATCGACGCGGCCGGCCACGAAACCACTCTGCACAAATTCACCGGAGGAGCCGATGGCGGCATTCCCTACGGGAGTGTGGCCAAAGTGGGCGCGAATCTTTACGGCACCACGTTTTCCGGCGGCAGCGGAGTGTGTACCTTGAGCCTCGGCTGCGGGGTGGTGTTCAAGCTGGATGCCTCTCGGAACGAAACTGTGATTCACAATTTCTCCACCAGCACAGGTGACGGAAACGAGCCCGCCGGAGGTTTGATTTCCGATAACAGCGACAATCTCTACGGAACGACCACTAGCGGCGGCGCCTTCACTTTCTGCGGCACGGTCTACAAGTTGGACGCCGCCGGCAATGAAACCATCTTGCACAGCTTTGCTTGCAACGATGACGGCAGCGGCCCGTGGGATAACCTGGTGCGCGACGCGTCCGGCAATCTGTACGGCGCGACTCCGTTTGGCGGGCACTTCAACTGCGGAACCGTCTATAAGCTCGATGCGCAGGGCAACGAGACGGTGCTGCACACGTTCACGTGCGGCCGGGACGGAGGCATGCCATTCACCGATCTCCTCCTGGATGCGGCCGGGAATGTTTACGGAACGACCATGCAAGGCGGCGGGCTGCAATGCGGGCGCATTGGTTGCGGCGTGGTCTTTAAAGTTACGCCGTAGGGTTGAGCGCTTTTTTGGGAAGTTAGAACCCCCACGTCTCAAATGCGAGACGTGGGGCACCCGGCCGGTTTCCCGGTCAGGTCGGGGGAGAACTTTCTGGGAGGTCATCGGGGCCGGCGACCTTGGGCGCTTCGGGTTCGTTCGTGGGCGATGCCTTCGCAGGATCGGAATCGGTGATCGGGGGCAGGGCTGTGATGTCGGGCGGGGGAAGGACCGCTGGGATGGCGTCTGATAGGGCAGCGACTGCGGCGGGTGGCTCGGCGGCGAGCGCCTGCTGAATGGCGGAAACCAGACCTTTGCTGTCGGCCTTGGGCACCACTTTTCGCACGCCGACTTTTTGTGCCTCCAATTCCACCTGCGGCGACCAGTGCAGGGTATGCATCAGCAGAGGGATCTCGGGCAGGAGTTTGGAGAGTTCGCGGGCGGCGGCGAGGCCATCCATCACGGGCATGACCAAGTCCAGAATGACGACGTTGGGCCGGAGTTCCTGGGCCTTGGCAACGGCCTGCTGGCCATTCTCGGCGTCAACGACCTCCCAGCCGCCGGTGCTCTCGAGCAGGTGGCGCAGGGCCGTTCGAACCGGCGGATTGTCGTCGGCAATCAGGATTCTGATCGGCATGCAACGGGGCAAGCATCGCTCGACGGGTGGCGCCCTGCGGGTCGTGCTTTCCAAAACGTTTGATGCCCTACAAAGCTATCCCGGAGACCTGAAGTCCGAAAATACAGGAAACCCTGTACCGCCTGGGGACGATCCCGGGCAGTGGTTGCGGGATTTTCGGAGCGGCCGCGCTAAAACTCGAAGTGCGCACGGAAGGTGGGAACGACGACGGGACCGCGATCGCGGTTGTAGCCGGGATTGTTGATGTGCTGTACGCCCGGCGCGAGATAAATTCCGCGCCAGACATGCACGGTGTAGTAGGACTCGAAGATGTTTTCGCGGCCGTAGGTGAGGTGGCCGTCGCCGAGGAGAAATCCGAGGCCTCCTGCGGCGAGATAATTCTGGTGATCTTTCTTAATGGCGTTACTGATGAAGGCGACGCCGGCGCGGTCCTGCTTGCGATGCCACCACGCGCCGTTCGCGCCGACGCCTTCGGCGAATGTCTGATCGACTTCCGTGTAGGCGAAGGATTCGGTCTTGCCGTTGTCCCATCCGAAGCGGGCGAAGGCGGTGAGGTAGTGCGTGAGATTTTGCTCGAGGTTGATGCCGAAGCCGTACTTGCGCGTGATGTTCCAGGGATGGTTGGTGATGTCGGGAGTCGTATTGGCTGCGGCGGCCTGGATGACTTGGTCGCGGTAGATGCCCATGTTGGCGGAGTTGGTGTAGGCGAGCAGGCGGACCACGCCGGCTTTGTGGGGGATGAACCCGTGACGCAGTTCGTATTCGAAATTCTCCGCGTGGACTTGCCAAGGGCGCCAGACGAGGTCGATGCCGTTGGCGATTTTCGGCATGAGAGCTTCGGCGAAACGGAATCCCCAGTTGCGGTCTTCGTAGTCGGCACTGAGTCCGACGGTGTAGCCGCGGGTGTCGGCGGCGTAGTCCCAGGCGCCGTTGTTGTCGGTCGTCCAGTTGAGGAACTGGAATTTGGTGTCGGAGCCGACAGAATTGATGTCGAAGAAGTCCGGCATACTGAACTTGCCGAAGCGGAGTTCGAGGCGGCGGCGCGGCAGTTCGTCGAAGAGTGAGAGGTAGCTGCGTTGGTTCTCGATTTTGTCTTTGCTGAGTGCGATGACGGTGTGAATCATGCCGCGGCCGAGGTAGGGAGCCTTGCTCAACAGGGGGTTGCGCACGATGTCCAGATCGGTGTTGCCGGCTAGGCCGAAGCCGTAAGTGAGCGCGGCGCCGCCGGCCTCTTCGATGTCGACCAGCAGTTCGGTGGAATTGTTGACGCGCACGCCGGTGTAGAGCGTCATGACGCGGGAGGTGGCCTTCTCGTAGTGCGGGTCAAGACTGTGGGGGCCGCTATAGGGCGCGGGGAATTCTGGATGCGTCTGAAATACGAAGTTGGCCTGGCCGGAGAGCCAGAAGCGCGTGTCCTTGAGATGCGGGAACATGGCTTCGGTGGCGTCGTCCGGGGCAGGGTCGGCGGGGTCGGCGACAGGCGCAGCGGTGGTGTCAGATTGTTGCGCGGGAGGCCGGGGATTGGGCTGCTCCTGCGCCAACAGAGAGGCTGCTGGAGCGAAGGCAGCAATGGTCACGAGCACCAGCAGCACCCAGCGTGCACACAGATGTACGTATTGGTTCTGAAATCTCATGCAGATTGTGTAATTCGAGCCTGCTGCTGGTTCGAGCAGACGTCCCCCAACAGTTTTCAGTCCTGCCTCGATAGTTTGAGAAATTAACGAAACTATACCATATCACATTAACTATAGTTAACTACATTCCCGGCCCAGAATCATTGCATAAACGATTGCCCGCACGAAAGCATCAACCCTACGCTCGACGGGTTACAGGAATGTTACGAACTGCGGACGACCACTACGCGTCGGACCGCCGTTTGACAGCATTCACGCTAAACCCCTAACCTTAATTTTCTCTGGCTTATGAAAGTTCTGGTTCTCGGAAACGGCGGGCGCGAGCATGCGCTGGTATGGAAGCTGCGGCAGTCGCCGCGGGTTTCGCAGCTTTACTGCGCGCCGGGGAACGGCGGGATCGCCGATGACGCGGAGTGCGTGGCGGTGGACCTGAAGAGTCTGGAGTCGATTACGGCGCTGGCGGCGCGTCTGCAGCCGGATCTTACCGTGGTCGGGCCGGAACTGCCTCTTACGCTCGGCGTGGTCGATGAGTTTGCAGGGCGCGGGTGGCCGGCGTTTGGTCCGACGTGCGCCGCGGCGCAGCTGGAATCGAGCAAGAGTTTCGCTAAGGAATTTCTGCAGCGGCACCACATCCCGACGGCTCCCTTTGCGATTTGTGATTCGATCGAGCAGGTGCGGTCGGCGCTTGGGCATTTTCATGTGCCGGTGGTGGTAAAGGCGGACGGGCTTGCGGCGGGCAAGGGCGTGGTGATCGCCAAGAGCAAGGAAGAAGCGGCCAGCGTGGCGGCGGAGATGCTCAGCGGGAAGATGCTGGGCGAGGCCGGGGCGCGCGTGGTGCTGGAAGAGTGTTTGAAGGGGGACGAGCTTTCGTTCCTGGTGTTCAGCGACGGCGAGCGCGTCGCTCCGCTGGTGGGGGCGCAGGATCACAAGCGCGTTGGCGACGGGGATACCGGTCCGAATACCGGCGGCATGGGCGCTTACTCGACCGCTGACATTGTCGACGACCGCATGCGTGACTGGCTGGTGCATCACATTGCGCGGCCGGTGGTGGCGGGCATGAAGGCCGAGGGCGCGGAGTTTAAGGGCGTGCTGTACTGCGGGCTGATGATGACGGCGCGGGGGCCGATGGTGCTGGAGTTCAACTGCCGCTTTGGCGATCCGGAGACGCAACCGATCTTGATGCGGTTGGAGAGCGATCTGACCGAGGCGCTGGAAGCGTCGATTGAGGGGCGCGTGAGTGAAGGGGACTTCAAGTGGTCGCAGGATTCTTCGGTGTGCGTGGTGATGTCGTCGGGAGGATATCCGGGTACGCATGAAGTGGGGAAGCGAATTGATGGACTCGACGATGCTGAGACGGTTTCAGGCGTGAAGGTTTTTCATGCGGGGACTTCGAAGCGCGACGGGGTTTATTACACTGCGGGCGGGCGCGTGCTGGGCGTGACGGCGCGGGCGCGGGACTTGGAGACGGCGGTGGGGCTCGCTTATGAGGCTTGCGGGAAGATATCGTTCGATGGGGCGCACTATCGGAAGGACATTGCGGGGAGAGCGTTGAAGAAGTAGGTTTCAAAGTTTCAGGGTTTCAGGGTTTCAAGGTTTCAAAGACTGTCCGAATTTGAGATCTTGTTTGCCGGTTTTGGTCCGGGGATTCGGTAGGGATCCTTCGACTGCGGATTTGCTTCGCGTTTGCGAAGCAAATCCTCCGCTCAGGATGACAGGGAGCGGCGGGGCGCTCCGGGATGACAAACACAAAACAGTTTGGAGAGAAGGTGCGATGAGCAAGACGCTGGTTTCGATTGTGATGGGGAGTGATTCGGATCTGGAAATTATGCGTGAGGCCGGGAAGGCGCTCGACGAGTTTGGGATCGGGTATGAGATTGATGTGACTTCGGCGCATCGGTCGCCGGACCGGACGGCTGATTTCGCGCGCAAGGCCGCTGGGCGCGGGATTCAAGTGATCATTGCGGGAGCGGGCGGAGCGGCGCATTTGGCGGGGGTGATCGCGGCGCATACGACTTTGCCGGTGATCGGAGTGCCGATTCCTTCGACTTCGTTGAACGGGATGGATTCGCTGCTGGCGACCGTGCAGATGCCGGCGGGAATTCCGGTGGCTACGGTTGCGATTGGGAAGCCGGGAGCCACCAATGCGGGGATTTTGGCGGCGCAGATGATTGCTTTAGGTGACGCTTCCATGGGGAAAAAACTCGACGCTCACAAGGAGAAGCTGGCGCGGGGCGTGGAGGAGAAGTCGAGGAAGTTGCGAGAAAAATAGGATCCAGAATCCTTAACCTGGCCGCAAAAGGCGCGTGTCGGATGGGGCACCGGTGAACGGCTAGGTTTTTCCTTGACGCGGACCGACGACCCGCAATGGTTTCCGCGCAAACGGCGCGAGGCTCGCAAGAAATCGTCGAATCTGGTCGAGGTCCTGGTCGGAAATCTCTGTGAACTTCAGGCCGACTCCCATGCCCTGCGTTCTGTGGGCAACGCGAGCTTGGGCCCACGCTTTGGTTTGTCCGAGCCAGATACCGACTTTCAGATTCTTCCCGACTTCGAACGGGATGGGGATCTCGACGTAGCATCCGGTTAGGCTGAGGTCGGCGACCGTGCCCCAGAACGAGGGTCCGTTTTGCACATGAATCTCGATGGAGTTTTGGCAGCGGTACCGGGGATTCCTGCGGTGTTCGACGGCCGTTGCCTGGTAGTCATCCGCAGCGCCCGCGGCGAGCGGGAAGTCCCACAAGGGTTTTTCCGGCGCAATATTGAGTAGGCCCAAGTGCCCGGCTCGCGGCGTTCCGGGTTCACCGATCCACTTGACCCGGAAGTGCACGCGATTGCTGCCGTACGTCAGCCCAACGATCTCATCGAGGCCGATGTCGGGACGAACCCCTGCCACCTCGACCCCGTTCCGGCTGACGCTGACGGTGGTGACTTTTTCGGAAAAAACCTGACCGCGGCTGTCGGCGCCGAAAATACGAACTGGGACTTCGATTTGCTTGCGGGGCTCGCGGCGCCTGCCCATCGGTGCGTGCAACCTCCGTTTTGGTGTTCAAGGCAGGAGGAGGTTCCGGGTCGATCGGTGGTTCAAGAACAGCCTTCGCGGGCAGGCTCTTCACTGAACTACAGTTGGCCGAACGAAAACGAACGTGCCAGAGAGAAGCAGCACGAACCCCATCCCCCTACAGGTCCAAATCTTTCAAATACTGGCGAAATGGACCGCCCAGGTCCGATCGCTTCAGGGCGAATTCTACTGTAGCTTTCAGGAATCCCAGTTTGTCGCCGGTGTCGTAACGTTTGCCTTCGTAGACGTAGGCGTACATTTTTTCCTGCTTTAACAACATTCTCATGCCGTCGGTCAGTTGGAGTTCGCCCCCCGCGCCCGTGGGAGTCTTCGCAAGGCAATCGAAAATGGCGGGGGTGAGGATGTAGCGGCCGATGATCGCCAGGTTTGACGGGGCCTCTTCGGGCTTCGGCTTTTCGACCATGTTGCGGATCTCGAAGAGGCGTCCGTTGAATCCCTCGGCGGGCTGAGCATCGAAGACGCCGTACGAGGAAATCATCTTTCCTTCGACGACCTGCGCGGCTATCACGGAGCACTGTTTCTGGTCGAAGACGTTGACCATCTGCTTGAGGCAGGGGACGGGGGCATCGATGACGTCGTCGGCGAGGAGCACGGCGAAGGGTTCGTTGCCGACGAGTTCGCGGGCCATAAGGACGGCGTGGCCAAGACCGAGCGCTTCTTTCTGGCGGACGTAGGCGACGTGCATCATGTCGGAAATGTTGCGCACGATCTTGAGGAGGTCGGTCTTGCGGCGCTCCTCGAGCATTTTTTCGAGTTCGTAGCTGACGTCGAAGTGATCCTCGATCGACTGCTTGCCGCGGCCCGTGATGATGAGGATCTGATCGCAGCCGGACGCCATGGCTTCTTCGACGCCGTATTGGATGATCGGCTTGTCGACGATCGGGAGCATTTCTTTGGGCTGGGCTTTGGTTGCGGGCAGGAAGCGAGTGCCCAGGCCGGCGGCGGGGAATACGGCTTTGCGAACTTTCATGGGCATGGTCGGGTATTCGGGTGTTAGGTCGTTGGCTCTGGTTCAGCGAACGGACAATTGTAAATGGTCGCGTTTGAAGGTGGCGATGGTTCTGGTTTGCGCGCCGTGCCGTCCCTACGGGACTCGCGGAAATTCTCTGCATTTCCCGGTACTTCCGTGCCGGGCTCTCACATTCCGCCGCTTCGCGGCTGGAGTATATCCGGGCACTACAGTGCCAGGCTTACACATGCTGCCGCTTCGCGGCTGGGGTATATCCGGTACTACGGTGCTGGCTTTCACATGCCGCTGTGTCGCGGGCTTACTTCAGTAGCGGATCACTTTGAGGATGGACCACTCCTTTCGGATCCCACTTCTGATGCTGCCTCTTCTGCGGCCAGTTGCTCTAGAACTGTGCGCAGGGCTCGGAGGACTTCGTCCGCGGCGGTTGCTTTCAGGACGAACTTCAGCATTCCGTCCGGCGTGAATTGTGCGCCCTTTTGGGCGGAGACGAATCTCGCCAGATGTTCGGGATCGACGGCGGCGTTCTGGCGGAACTTGAAAGTGACAGAGTCCCGCTTGCGCTCGATCGCGTTCACGCCGACGCGCATGCAGAGCAGTTTGAGGCCCGCGTAGTCGAGCAGGTTGCGAACTGGCGCCGGCGGAGGGCCGTAGCGGTCTTGCAGTTCGGCGCCGACGTCGCCGAGTTGCGATTCGGTTTCCACACGGGCTACGCGTTTGTACATCTGCAGACGCTGGTTTTCTTCCGGAATGTAATCCGCGTTGATGCGGATGTTCAGGCCCAGGTTGAGCTGCGTCTCAGCCTCGTCGGGCGCGGCTTCGCCTTTCATTTCTCGGACGGCACGTTCCAGCATCTGCGTGTAGAGTTCGAACCCGATGGCCTCGATGTGTCCGCTCTGCTCACCGCCGAGGAGGTTGCCAGCGCCGCGGAGTTCGAGATCGAGGGCGGCGATTTTGAATCCGGCGCCGAGGTCGGAGAATTCTTTCAACGCGGCGAGGCGGCGGCGCGCGATCGGCGTGAGTTCGACTTCTTTCGGGATCAATAAATACGCATAGGCGCGGCGGTTGGAGCGGCCGACACGTCCGCGCAGCTGGTAGAGCTCGGAGAGGCCGAGGCGGTCGGCGCGGTTGATCAGGATCGTGTTGCAGAGCGGGATGTCGAGGCCGTTCTCGATGATGGTGGTGGCGACGAGGATGTCGGCTTCGTGGTGCATGAATCCGAGCATCACTTTTTCGAGTTCGGTTTCACCCATCTGGCCGTGGCCGACCATGATGCGCGCCTTCGGAACGAGTTCCTGCAGTTTGGCGGCGATTTCGAAGATGCTCTCCACGCGGTTGTGGACGAAGTAGACCTGGCCGCCGCGCTCGAGTTCCTGCTCGATGGAGGACTGGATGAGTTTGTCGTCCCAGCTGGCGACGACGGTTTGAATCGCCATGCGATCCTTGGGCGGAGTTTCGATCACGCTCATATCGCGCAGGCCGACCAGCGACATGTGCAGCGTGCGCGGGATAGGAGTGGCCGACATGGTGAGGACGTCGACTTGCTTGCGCATCTGCTTGATGCGTTCTTTGTGGCGGACGCCGAAGCGTTGTTCTTCGTCGACGATGAGCAGGCCGAGGTCGGCGAACTTCAGGTCTTTCGAGAGAATGCGGTGCGTGCCGATGAGGATGTCGATTTTGCCGGCTTCGGTTTTCTGCAGAATTTCTTTCTGCTGTTTTGGATTGCGGAAGCGGCTGATCATTTCGATGGTGACGGGGAACGGTCCAAAGCGCTGCTTGAAAGTTTCGTAGTGCTGGAAGGCGAGGACTGTCGTTGGAGCGAGTACGGCGACCTGCTTGTTGTCGCCGATGGCCTTGAATGCGGCGCGCATGGCGACTTCCGTCTTGCCGTAGCCGACGTCGCCGCAGAGCAGGCGGTCCATGGGCTGCTCGGATTCCATGTCGCGCATCACGTCTTTGATTGCCTGGGCTTGGTCTTCGGTTTCGTTGAACTCGAAAGCGTCTTCGAATTCGCGGACGAATTCGTTGCCGGCGGGGAAGGAGTGTCCCTTGGCCGTTTTGCGTTCGGCGTAGAGCTTGAGAAGTTCGTCGGCCATGTCTTTCATGGCCTTGCGCACGCGGGCTTTCGTTTTGGACCACGCCTGCGTGCCGAGATGACTCAAGGCGGGCTTGGCCCCTTCCGAAGACCGGTATTTCTGAATCAGATCGAGGCGCGTGAGCGGGACGTAGAGGCGCGCGCCTTCGGCGTACTCGAGCAGCATGAACTCGGCGTTGCCGTCGCCCTGATTGATTTCTTTCAGGCCTTGATACTGGCCGATGCCGTGTTCGACGTGGACGACGTAGTCTCCGACCTGCAGATCGCGGAAGTCCGAGAGGAAGGCGGAGACTTTCGACTTCTGGCGCTGCGGGCGCGAGGCAACGGCGTCGGATTCGTCGAACAGATCGCGCGCGCCGAAGATGGCGAGGTGCGCGTCGGGAAACATGACGCCGTCGGGAACGTAGGCTTTGGCCAGCGTTGTGGTGAGAATTTCTCCGGCGAAGTAGCTGGTTTCGTCGGCGTAGCTTTCGCCGCCGCGGGTGCGGCTTCCCAGGCGGAACGAGACGTTGTATTCGGTGAAGATGTCGGCCAGGCGCTCGACTTCGCCGGTGTTGGGGACGGAAAACAGAACCTGATTTCCCTGTCCGGTGAGTTTCTGGACTTCTTCGAGCATCGTGGGGACGGCGCCGTGGAAGCGCGGAGTGGGCTGTGTGAGGAAAGTCACGGTGGAGTCCGCGTCTTCGCTGCGGGTGATGCCCAAGTGTTCGACGTCGGCTCCGGTGAGGGACGCGACCTTCTTCCACCAATCGTCGGGCGGCAAATACAAATCCACGGGACGGACCAGATTGCCGACGCCGCTGCGTTCGTGGGCTTCTTCGACGCGGGTCCAGAAGCGGTCGAATTCAGTGCGGAGCAGGTCGGGCTCGTCGAGCAGGACGGCCGCATGTGGGAGAAGATCGAAGACAGTGCGGTCGGCACCGGCGACGGGGGCGTAAAACTCCCAGCCGGGGAAAACTGTAACGCCGCCGGAGCGCACGGCGGCTTCTACGATTTCTTCCGTGCCTGTGATTCGCTTGCCGGAGAGCCGGGTGTGAATCGCGCCCAACAGTTGGTCGCTGACCGGGGTCTCGGTGAGCGGCAACAGGAGCGCTTCGTCCATGGGATTGGAGGAACGCTGCGAAGCGGGGTCGAAGCGGCGGATCGATTCGACCTCGTCGCCGAAGAATTCGATACGGACGGGGCGTTCGGCTTCAGGAGAATACACATCGAGGATGCCGCCGCGCAGCGCGTATTGTCCGGGCATTTCGACGACATCGGCCGACTCGTAGCCCACGGTGTTCAAGTGGGCGAGAACTTTCTCGACATCGAAGGATTCGCCGCGCCGCAGAACGCGGGCGAGGTCGTTGTAGTACTCGGCGGAGCGCAGCAGGATCGCGGTGGCGGCGATCGGAGTGACCACGATCGAAGCCTTGCCGGTGGCGATCTTCCAGAGGGCGGTGGCGCGTTCCTCTTGTAACTCGGGGTGAGGAGAAAGATTCTGGAACGGGAGCACGTCGCGGGCAGGAAGGGCAACGACTCCTTCGGGATCGCTGGCGCTGGTGAGTTCGCAGAAGCCGCGAAGCACGGGAACGAAATCTTCGACGGCGCGGTTATCGTTGACGACGACGACGAGGGGGCGGTCTGTGTTTCGCCGCAAAAGCACGAGCAACAAGGCTTTTGCGGTGGGCGAGAGTCCGGAGACACGAATGCGCCCCGTGCCCTCCCGCAGGTGGGAGGCAACACGCGTGAAGGCGGGAAGCGTTTCTACGTCCGCGAAGAGTTCGCGGACGAAGGGAAGCAGCATGCGGGTTTAATTTTAACAGGAACTCGCGGTGCGGGTTTCGGCGGGACGCGAGCCTCGCTCTTCCGCGGAGAACGGCGAGGCCGCTGAGTCTCCAGCGCCGGAGCCCTTAGTGGCCATCACACGTGTGACCCGAATCACCGACATGACACGCTCGTCGGTATCTCATATATGCGTCTCGCCTCACCGAAGAACAATCCTGATCGGGAGCGCAGTCGGGCACTAACTCACCCCAAGCTCGCCATCGTATTGTCGGATAACGCCATAGCACTCGCAGGCGGAGTCTTCGAGTTTCTTGCGGTTCACGATCTTCACTGCGCCACGGGTGTACTCGATGATCCCCTTCTTCTGCAAGCCACCAGCTGCCAAGCTGACGCTAGGCCGATCAGTACCCAGCATGGTTGCCAGAAAATCATGAGTGATGGGCAGCGCGCCTGAGTCTACTCTGTCCTGAGTCATCAGCAACCACCGCGCAAGGCGCTGCTTAATATCGTGCAGCCGATTACACGCGGCGGTTTGTGCAACCTGCATACTCCGAATTGCGGCATAGCGATTCAATATCAATTGCAGGTGAGGAGTGGATCCGATCGTATTTCGTAAAGCTCCAACTTTTATTCGAAATCCGTCGCCGGAGACTTGAACCACCGCCCTCAGCGGGTCCTTGCTCAGGCCAACGACCGCTGGCGTTCCTGTAAAGCCCTCATTGCCAACCACACCAGCTTCGGCGGTCCTTCCATCTTTCATTACGACGACAAGAGAAATCAGACCTCGATTCGGGAAATACGCGAGTTCCAGCTTTGCGCCGCCCTCGTGAAGGACTAGATGATTTGGCAAGCGGACGTATTCGAGGTGGGGGCGAAGAGAGTTGTACTCGCTATCGGAGGTTGACAGAAGTATTTTGTTGCTGACTGGCTTTCCTGCGGCATTTGTCCGCTCGCCAGACTGCACGATTTGGAGTTCCTTGCGCGCCACAAGCGAGAACCGAAAAACCTCCAAGGAAACGGGATGAATTCACCCGTCCTGGTGTGCGAAACAGGAACTCCGCTGATTCGCAGTATCCGGTGGAGTATACAGGTGCCAAGCAAGGTCCTTCTGTAGGGTATCTTACATTCTGTAGGGTATCTTACATTGGCCTCACCGCTGCGACGCGCAAGCATCGCGACGAAACCTGACCAACAGTCAAAACGATTCCGCTTCATTTCAATCCAGCCCCCCGAAAATCAGACGTTCCCACGAATGAACGTTTTCACGTATGTAGTCTGCCCAACAGACCAGCACAATTGAGATGTGATATTACTCCAACAGGGCACATTATGGGTCCCCGTGCGGTTGCCAAGAAGCTCAAATTCGACACCAAGACATTCCTCTCGACCATCGACGGCGGCAGGAAGATGGCAGTCTTTTCCAAAAAACAGACAATCTTTGTTCAGGGCGATTCGTCCGATGCTGTCTTTTATATACAGACAGGAAAGGTAAAACTCACCGTGGTGTCGCGGACCGGGAAGGAAGCCACAATCGGCATCCTGAACGAGGGCGATTTCTTCGGTGAGGGTTGCCTTACCGGGCAGCCTCGTCGCCTGAGCGCCGCAACCGCAATGACGGATTGCTCGGTGATGCGAATCGACAAGAAGTCCATGATGGAGGTCCTTCACCGGGAACAAACGTTTTCCGATTTATTCGTCGCATATTTGCTGACCCGGAACATCCGATACGAAGAAGATCTGGTTGACCAACTTTTCAATTCCAGCGAAAAGAGACTAGCCCGGATTCTGCTGTTGCTGGCTCACTTTGGCAAGGAAGGCGTGCACCAGACTCCAATCCCCAATATCAGTCAGGAAACCCTGGCAGAGATGATAGGCACGACTCGGTCGCGGGTTAGCTTTTTCATGAACCGGTTCAGGAAATTGGGGTTCATTGACTATCACGCTGGTAATGATTTGCAGATTCACAGTTCGCTTCTCAACATTGTTCTCCACGACTAGAGCTTCATTCCGCATGTGGCTAGTCCATGACCGCTCTGGAAGCATCCCACGAGTCGAGAAAGCCTGTTATACGCTGCCCCTATTGCATTGAGGGCGGCGGTTTCAAGGTGATGATTGGCCAGGGTGGAGGGGACTGGTACATGTGCGCTCGATGCGGACATCTGACCTTGCCAACGGATCCAGTGTTTGAGTGCACCTGCGCCAAGTGCGCCGAGCGAAAGAATCGTAGCCCCGAAACTCGCCGCTAAAGAGTGTGCGTGAGAACTGGTGTCGTCCCGTCGGGACTCGCTCTCTCTTCCCACCCTACCCGGCACTTCCGTGCCGGGCTATCACATGCCGCCGCTTCGCGGCTGGATTTTGGTGGTGTTTGTTTGTTCCACCGTTCTCCCAGAAATCCGGTTCTCACGCGCTCTCTAAAGCCCCGCGGTCGCGATTGTTGATGACCAGGCCGTGGTCGTTTTCACAGCAGAGCGACCACAAGAATCCCTCGCCCTTATGGCGCCGAAAGCTTGCCGGGCGCCTGGGGCGATGAGATCAGTGGGCGGACCTGCCGCGGACGGTGAGTTCGGCCTCTGCTGACACATCTGCCAGTGTCATGTGCAGAGCGTGCTGCTTCGGGTCGTAGGTCGTCTTCAGCGGATACGTGCTGCTGGAGAACTTGGCCTCGGCGTGGGCCGACGGCCAGTCGTAAATCACCACCTCGAAAAACTTCCACCAGGGAACGAAGGAGCCTTCGCGCTTGTGGAAAGTCAGACGAATTGCCTTGTCGTTGGATTCGCAGGTGAAGCTTTGCCGCAGGTACTCGCCTTTCTGGTAGCCGAAGGTATGGCCATCATCGAGGTAGATGGAGCCGCTGCACTGCGGGCCGGGATAGACGTGAAGCTCGAGTGGACCCTTGGGCGTTTCGTCCGTGTTCTGGATCAAGGGTTGGGTCGGAATGATGCTGCCATCGCGCACGTAGACTGGCAGGGTTTCGAGCGGGGGATGGATGGCGCGCGGCCAGGAAATTTCCGCTCCCAGGTTGAGGGCGGTCACGATCGCGGCGATCGGAGGCGCTTGCGGGGAAGGCGCCGCTTTGAGTCCAGTCCAGAAGTCATACCACTCGTGAGTTTTCGGGAAGGAGACGGAGTAGTCGCCGAGCGTCTCTGCGAATGGAGGTGGAGCGATCAGCAAGCTGGGGCCGAGCAGGAATTCGGTGTCGAGATGATCGAAGCCGCCGGAGTTAGGCGCGAAGATCTCGGGGAAGTCGAGGAAGACGGGACGCATCATGGGAAGCCCGGTGCGCGAGGATTCGTCGGCGAGCGAGTAGATGTAGGGCAGGAGCTTGTAACGGGTTTCGATGTAGCGGCGGCGGATGGCTTCCTGCTCGGGTCCGTTGGCCCAAAGTTCGTGGGGCTGCGTGCCTTTGGAGGCGTGATCGCGGCAGAGCGGCGAGAAGGCTGCGAGTTCAACCCAGCGAGTGAGCAGAGCGGGCGGCGGCGAACTGCCGAAGCCGCCGACGTCGGCGCCGACCATGGAAATGCCGCTGACGCCGAGATTCAGCACCATCTGCGTGGCGAGGCGAAGGTGGTTCCAGGTGGCGGAGTTGTCTCCGGTCCAGGTGAAGCCGTAGCGCTGGCCTCCAGCATATGTGGCGCGGGTGAGAACGAAGGGACGCTCGTCGGGACGCAGCTTGAGCAGGCCTTCGTAAGTGGCGCGGGCGTTTTCGAGTCCGACGATGTTGTGAATCTCGGCGTGGGTCGCGGTACGCGTGGTGAATCCGGGCTCTTCGATGTGATGAACCGTGTCGAGCGGCATGGTCATGCCGGGTCCGTCAAAGACCGAGGGCTCGTTCATGTCGTTCCAAAAACCGGCGACGCCGTCTTTCACAAACTCGGTGTAGAGGCTGCCCCACCATTCGCGAGTTTGGGCGCGGGTGAAGTCGGGAAAGACCGCGGGGCCGGGCCACACGATGCCGATGAAGTCGGTGCCGTCGGGATTCTTCACGAAGTGGTTGCCGGCTTCTCCGGTGTCGAAGGGTGAGTAGCCTTGATTGGCTACGTGCGCGATGTGCAAATCGGTGATGATGACTGTGCGGAAATGATCTTTGCGCAGATCCGAGATCAGGCCGGGAAAGTCAGGAAATGTTTTCGGATCGACGGTGAAAGGGCGGTTCTTATATTGGTAGTCGATGTCGAGATAGAGGACGTCGGAAGGAATCGCGTCGGCGCGCAGACGTTTGGCGACGTCACGCACTTGCGATTCTGGAGTGTAGCTGTAACGGGACTGCTGGAATCCGAGCGCCCACAGCGGAGGGAGCGGCGGCAGTCCGGTGAGATAGGCGTAGCCTTCCACGACTTGCTTCGGGGTGGGGCCGTAGAGGAAGTAGTAGTCGAGCGGTCCGCCTTCGGAACCGAAGGCGATCGCGTCGCGGGCCTGCTTGCCGAAGTCGAACCAGGTGCGCCAGGTGTTGTCGAGGAAGAGGCCGTAACTGCGTGTGCCGTTGATGCCGAGAAAGAAAGGGATGGCCTTGTAGAGCGGGTCGGTTGATTCCTGGGGGCCGATGTCGGTGTTCCAGAGCGTGAAAGCTTGATTGCGGCGGTTGAACGATCCGGCCTTGTCGCCGAGACCAAAGTAGTTCTCTCCGCCAGGCATCTGCTTGGAGATGGTGAAGCCGCCGAGCTGGAAGCGTACGGGACGTCCCACGGCGTCGGCGGAGATGACGTTGCCGGCGAGATCACGGATTACGAGGCGGAGAGGATTGCGCTCCACGCGGACATCGAGTGCGGCGGTGTGGAACCCGACGGAGGCTTCGTCCTGGATCGGTTGCACGTCGATGGATTTTGTGCGCGCGGCGGGGAGAACTGCCCAGGAAGCGTCTTCGGGGAGAGCGCCGGGAGCGATGCGCACGCGGATGATGTCGTCGCGGAGGGCAGTAATGCGCAGAGTCGCCGAGCCGGCCTGGATTTCAATGCCATCGCGCAGGGGCTGGGAGCTGGTTACGGCGTCGAGGGTGGTTCCGGACGGCGAAGGGACGGTCTGCGCCGACGCTGAGGAGACGGCGGCGATCATGAGACACACGATCAGGAGTCGATGATACGAAGATGGCATCCGTAGACTCTTTCCCGAAGCGATTTTCTATTAAGTAGAAAGATCATACCAACGCTAAAGGCAATTCTGGCTGAACCATTCCGCCAGGGTGGGCTGTCGCCTACTTTGGAACGAATCGAAAACCTGTTGACAAGCGGCTGGCTTGGGGTGTATTTAACCTACTAGTTATTTAACTTGATGGTTTATTAAGCCAATGAATGATCGGCTGAGCGAGACCTTCGGAGCACTGGCGGATCCCACGCGGCGGGCGATCCTGGCGCGGCTGGCATCGGGGGAGGCGTCGGTGACGGAACTGGCGTCGCCCTTTGCGATGAGCATGCCGGCGATTTCCAAGCATCTGAAAGTGCTGGAGCGGGCGGGGCTGATTGCGCGTGGGCGCGAGGCACAGTGGAGGCCCTGCCGGCTGCGGGCCGCTCCGCTGCAGGATGTGGCGGGATGGGTGGATCACTACCGCCGATTCTGGGAGGAGAGTTTCGACCGGCTGGATGACTATCTGCAGGAACTCAAAGGGCAGGATTCGAAAAGCAGAGCGAAGGAGAAGAAACATGTCCGCACAAAACGAAAAGGCTAGCGCCGCGCTGGAATCTTCGGAATGGGATCTGGTGATGACGCGCGTGTTCGACGCGCCTAGAGAGCTGGTCTTCAAGGCATGGACCGAGACAAAACACGTGGCGCAATGGTGGGGACCGAAGAGGTTTACGAATCCGGTGTGCGAGGTGGATGTGCGGCCGGGGGGAGCGATCCGTATTCATATGCGGGCGCCGGATGGAGTGGTGTATCCGATGACGGGCGTGTTTCAGGAAATCGTTGTGCCCGAGCGGCTGGTCTTTGTGAGCAGCGCGTTGGACGATAAAGGCAACTCGATGTTCGACGTGCTGAGCACCGTGACTTTTGTAGACGAGCGGGGGAAAACCGCGCTGACTTTGCAGCTTCGCGTGATCAAGGCAACGGCGGTGGCTCCGCAGTATCTCAAAGGGATGGAGATGGGATGGACGCAGAGTTTGGATCGTCTGGGCGAACTGCTGGGCTCGCTTGCAAGATAGAGAAGGAGCTTGCCTTTGGCGAAGAGCCTTGAATGAGGATTGCGGGCCCTCCACTGTTGACGAGCACGATCCGCAGGATGAAACTTGCGGAATCTGTGAGGCAACAAAAACAAATACGTTTGGAGAAAGATATGGAATCAGGGACGCTAACGGGTTCGGTTTCAAAGGCGACGTTGTGGACGGGACGAATCATGAGTGTGGTGCCGGCTCTGCTGACTTTGCTGGGCGCAGTGATGAAGATCATGAAGGTACCCTCGGTGATCGAAGGGTTTGCCAGCCACGGAATCGGGGAGCATCTCGTTGTGCCGATCGGGGTTCTGGAGGTCGTATGTGTAGTGGTTTATCTGATCCCGCGGACGGCTGTGTTGGGAGCGATCCTGATGACGGGACTGCTGGGCGCAGCAACGGTCACGAATCTGCGGGTGGGCGATCCAACGTATCCGATGCCCGTCGTGGTGGGAATGATGGGTTGGGGCGACTTGTATCTGCGGGATGTGAGACTGCGCGCGCTGATCCCGCTGCGGAGGGTGTAGGTGGCACGATGGCTACCGGGGAAACTCAGCTCACCCTCGCAACAGCGGGCGGGTTAGGCAAGTGGGGCCGCCGCTGCCGTTGATGCAGAGTTCGCTGCCGGGGAAGGTGCGGACGTCGAATCCGGCTTGGCGAAGGCGGTCGTTCGTCTTGTGATTCTCTTCGATGGCGAGCAGGCGCTTCCCGCCTAGGGCGAGCACATTGCAGGCCAGCGTCTCGCGTTCGGAATCGTCCATCTGGATGAATTGGAATCCGCGCGACTTGAGGAGTTCCACCGTTTCGACCGCCAGCCAGGGAAGATCCACCAGCGCGGTCTGTTCGTCGAGCAGGCTGATCAACGACATCAGGTGCAGGCAGGCGGATGGGCCGGGGCCGTAGGGGAGCGGCGCGGAGAGAACCTCGATTCCCTTGGGCGAGAGAAGATCGCGAAGCTGCCTTATGCCGGCGGCGTTGGTGCGATAGCCGTGGCCGACGAGCAGAGTCTTCGAGTCGAGCCAGAGAATGTCTCCGGCTTCGGTGGTGCCGGGCGCGATGATTTCGGCCAGCGTGGGAATCGCGAACCGCAGGCAGTATGCGCCCTGGTGTTGTCCTTCGAAGACTCTATTCGGTTTGCCCGGACGCATGACGATCAGGCCGAAATCGGTGGCGAGAGAGGCATCGTGGGTATAGGCGGCGTCGAGAGAGAGTTCCGGCGCGGGTGCGAGTTCGAGGACTTCGGCGCCGGCCGCGGTGAGTTCGCGGCAAAGTGTTTCATGCTGCTCCTGAGCGATTGCGAACTCGGGCGGATGATGAAAGACTAGGTCGCGCCAACGCGCGACGCGTTCCGGCTGGTCCCATCCCGCGGTGCGGGGAGAGCACACCAGCACGCGTTGGAGCGGTCCGACCATGGAGTGGCCGTTGAAGGCAACAGCGGTTTGGGAAGATGTGGGCAGTGGGTGCCTCCTCCAACTCGTGCGAATGAGAGATTCTAGGACACAACGGGCGAAAACGAGAAGCAGAAACGGTGGGATATTCAGGCAGAGAAAAACTTGCCTGAGTATCTTCGAAGCTGAGAAGCGTGCGTGAGAAACCGTGCCGTCCCTGCGGGACTCGGTTCCAACCTTTGGTGGCTTACCCAGGACTTCCGTCCTGGGCTGTCACATGCCGTCGCTCCGCGACTAGAGTTGTTGCGAGCTATTCGGAGGCGGCGAATTCGACGTGTGCGTCTTCGGGCGGCATCAGGTCGCGCACGGTGTGGTCGTCTTTTTCTTTGCTGTGAGCGCTGCGCTTGTGCAGCCAGTGCTTGAGGTGTTTTCGGGATGTGGGGCTGAGTTTCGAGAAGAACAGTCCGGCGCGGCCTTGATCGCTGGCCCAGATCACATCGGCGTGTCCCTGCAGCGTCACCTTGGTGCCGGGCAGGACGCAGCGGAAGGCCAGGTTCGAGGCCATGGGGACGGTTTCGGTAGCCTGCACGGCGAGTCCGTGCTCGCCGATGTCGATACTGACGCCGGGAATCGTTCCGTTTTCCAGGTCCAAATAGACGAGCGTTTTCACATCGTAACGAGTGGCCTTGCGGCGGTTTGATTTCCGCGATTTTTTTTCGTCTTTGAGCGCTTCCTTGATCTGCTCGGGCTCGACGGGCCGATACAGGATGCGGCTGGCGCCAGACTGGAAGGCCTGTCCGGTGCCGGGCCATGCGCGGCAGGCAATCGCCAGTAGCGTGGGCTTCTGGACCGGCGGCAACAGCGACGCCATGCGGATGACTTCATCGGCGCCGGGCAAATCGAAATCCACAATGAGCGTGGAGCATTGGCCGGTCATGACCGTTTCGAGCGCCGCCTGCCCCGAGGGACAGTTAACCAGTTCGATATCAAGCTCTTCGAGCGTGGTTTTCAGCGTTTGAAGAGATCGTTTGTCGTGACACAAAATTGCTGCAGACTGGGGCATGAACTACAAAGTACGGGCTGGGGCGAGGCGGGTAAATGTCACAGCGGTAATCTGCGGAGTGGTTACCGAAGCACTCTATAAATAGCGGGAAATACTGGTGTTAGCGGGCGGCTGGGGCCTGGTGCGCAGGCGCTGTTATAATCAAGAATTGCGCTTATGACTACGAAGCGACTGATACGATCCACGACAGTTTTGTCGGTCCGGCGGGACGGGAAGGTCGTCCTGGCGGGCGACGGCCAGGTCACGCTGGGAGAGTCGGTGATCAAGCATACGGCGAAAAAGATCCGGCGGCTGTACAACGACAAGATCGTTGCCGGGTTTGCCGGGTCGACCGCGGACGCGTTCACCCTGTTCAGCCGGTTTGAGGCCAAGCTCGAGCAGTATCACGGAAATTTGGGACGCGGCGCGGTGGAACTGGCCAAGGACTGGCGCACCGACAAGTTCCTGCGCCACCTGGAAGCGCTCCTGCTGGTAAGCGATAAGGAGCAGACGTTTCTGCTCAGCGGGCAGGGCGACGTGATTGAGCCCGACGGCGCGGTGGCGGCGATCGGCAGCGGCGGGCCTTACGCGCAGGCTGCGGCGCAGGCGCTGGCGGAGCATACGACACTTTCCGCCCGGCAGATTGCCGAAGAAGCAATGAAGATTGCGGGCAAGATGTGCATCTATACCAATGACAAGGTAACGATTGAAGAGCTTTAGTTCCCAGTTCTCAGTTCTCAGCAAATACCGGCTGACTGAGAACCGAGAACTGAGAACTGATTATGGCCATTTATCTTCCCTCTTCCGCTGAAGAAGAACAGCTTGCGCTGGATGAACTGACTCCGCGC